>MDSV01090514.1_pt1 | contig 33460 bp, 34 predicted proteins | sample 810851 | NCBI WGS metagenome assembly MDSV01 (sample SAMN05326640, study PRJNA326480) | marine metagenome | isolation source: seawater | place: Atlantic Ocean: North East | collected 2012 | reverse complement strand
CTATAAATTCACTCCAAAATCCATATGCAGAACTTCCACCACCAACACAGTTTATTAATTTAATTTTATTTGGGATTCTTTTGAATTCATTTTTAATCTGTATCTTAAGTTCTTTAGAAATTTGAGCTGTGCTCCAACCACAAATTTTAACAAAAATGTTCGGACCAACAGTAGATCCAACGCACATGTGAGTTGTATCGCAGTTAGAGACCCAATATCTCATACATTCGCTCACTGCGTCAACTAACGTTTGACTTCCAGTGTATACGGGAACAATTTCTGCTCCATTTTTTTTCATTGCATCACAATTTGGTTTTTGTCGTTTAATATCTTTCGCTCCCATAAAAATTTTACACTTAAGTCCAAATTTTTTTGCAGCCATACTTAACATTTTACCTGCATAACCAGCACCAGTATCACCTACTATATATTTCTTTCCCATACTCTTACAAATTAATGCATGAACAGTTGCGTTATAAATTTTGTGTGCTCCTCCATTTGCATCAGATACTACTTTCGCCCATATTTGAGCACCACCTAAATGATTTGATAAATTTTCTAATTTTATAAATCTGGTTGGAGATCCAATATAATTTTTAAAATAAAAGTCTCTTTTTTTTATAAACTTTTTATTTTTTCTTAGTTTTTTAAAATTTACTGTTAAATCATCAATAGGTTTTTTTAAGGTTTCTGGAATGTAACTCCCCCCAAATTTTTTGCCCCAAAAACCCGATTTATCATGTTGATCAATTAAAGGTATTTTTTTCTTAAGTTTCATCATTTAATTTTTTGATATTTTGTAAAAAAATATCTATTTTTTTAACATCTTTTACACCAGAGGTTTCCAAGCTTCCTGATAAATCAATAATATCTGTCATTTTTTTAAATTTATCAAGTTTATCATTATATCGTATATTGCCCGCAAGCATTTTTGTAAAATTATTTGGAATATTTTTTAAAAAAGAATGATCAAAACCCATACTTTTTTCATATCCCTTGCTATCAAATAAAATAATTTCTGAAATATTCATATAATGTTTATATTTTCTAACATCTTTAAATTTTTCAATAGTAATTGCAGAAATAATTTTTTTATTATATTTTTTTTTTATAAAATTTGTTTTTTTTGGACCTACTCCATATAGTTGATAATAGTCAAAATTAAAACTTTTTATAGAGTTTAGAAATTTGATATCTGGCTTAACCATTACCGCCACATATTTTGATTTTTTTCTTTTAATTTTAATTAAATTTTCAATATTTTTAAACTCTATAAATCTTCTTGATTTTGGATAATTTATAATAAAACCTATATAAGAAGGAGAATGATTATGATTCGTTAAATACTTTAAAGTTTTAGAATCTTTAATACCACAAATTTTTGAGCGCATAAGTTTGAGTTTACAATTGTTATACTTCTATTCCATTTTTATGAAACTAAATATTTCTTATTTTAAACTAAGTTGTTTTATTAACTTTTCGAAATTTTTAGAAATATTTCCACTGGTAATGCTTCTTCCAATTACTAAAGAATTTGCACCACAATCAAATGCTTTTTTAGGATTTGTAACTCTTTTTTGATCATTATAATTATTTTTTGAGAATCTTATTCCTGGAACTACGATTTCCATATTTTTACATATTTTTTTTATATAAGGCACTTCTTTTGAAGAACAAACTATGCCATCTAATTTTGATATTTTTGCGAGCTTTGCTTGTTTTATTACAATATCCTTTACTCTTTTTGTGTGACCAATTTGTTTAATAGATTTATCATCTAAACTAGTAAGTAGCGTAACACCTAGAATTTTAATTTTTCCAGATCTTTTTTTAATCATTTTTAGCATTGAGCTACCACCATTTATATGAGCAGTAATATATTTGATATTTTTTATATCTTTAATAGAATCAATTGCTGCACCACAAGTATTTGGAATATCATTTAATTTTAAATCTAAAAAAACAAGTTTCTTTTTAAGCTTTTTAATAAAAGATCTACCATGTTTTGAGTAAAAAAACTCTAAACCAAATTTATAACCAATTTTGATTTCTTCTGTTTGAGTTTGTTTTATAATTTGATGAATTTTTTTTGTATTTTGCGTGTCACATGCAATAAATATTTTATTTTTTTTCATTTATTCTTTTAAAAACTTCTTTTGACATTTTAAAACTTATGTTTTTCTTTTCCGGAACAAAAACACTTGCTCCAGTTTTTGGATTTCTTGCCATCTTTTTTTTTTGTAGTTTAGTGGAAAATCTTCCAAAACCTCTAAGTTCAACAGATTCTCCTTTTTTTAGAGAAATTTTAACTTGATCAAGAATTATATCCAATGTTTTTGAAAGATCTTTTTTTAGGTAATTTTTATATTGTTCTGAAAGTTGTTTTAGAATGTTTGATTTAACTACAGCCAATTGATTTTATTTTTCCTCTTTTTTACCAATTTTGTCAGAAAGTGAAGAAAATGGCAAATTCTTTCCTGATAAAGGATCACTATATTTATCTAAAGCCTCTTTATTTTTTAATTCTTCTAAAAGCTTAATACTTAGAGTAACTTTTCTTTTTTCAAAACTTATTTCCGAAATTGCTGCATCTATCCTTTCGCCTCCCACAAATCTAGATGGTCTTGCGTCAGCTGCATTTATTGCAATTTGCGATTTTTTTATGTTTAATTTTAAATCTGATCCTTCAGGTTTTACAATTAAACCTTTAGGATCTGAAGATAGAACCTGAATTGTAACTGTTTCATTTACTTTTTTATCTTTAAAGAAATCAAATGGATCTTTTTCTAAGAGCTTTTTAGAAACTCTAATTTTTTGTTTCGTTTTATCTATCTCTACGATTTGCACATCTATTTTTTCACCTTTTTTGTATTTCTTTAATTCTTCCTCTCCATTATCTGTATACGACAGATCATTACAATGCAAAAAAGCATCAATATCAAACTCTTCAATCTTAACATATATTGCATACTCATTTTTACTAGTTATTGATCCGGTAACTTTAGAACCAATAGGATATTTTTTTTCAACGTCATCGTATGGATTTGAAAGAGTTAATTTATGAGAAAGAGATATTCTTCTTTTTTCTTTATCAATATCAGTGATTACACATTTAATTACATCTCCAACTTTAAACATTTTTTTTGCAGAAGGATTCTTTTTTGTCCAGCTTAATTCACTCGAGTGAAGTAAGCTAGAAAGTCCAGGTTCTAGTTCACAGAAAGCACCAAAATCCATTATCTTAACAACCTTAACATCATATGGTTTGTTAAGTTCATAGTTTGATATATGTTCGAAAGGATCTGGCGATAGCTGTTTAATTGAACATCCAACTTGAAGCTTTTCTAAGTCTACAGAAATTACCAAAAGGTCATGTTTATCTCCAATATTAAAAATTTCGTCTGGATGGTTAACTCTAGAATAACTTATTTCTTGTAAATGAACCAAAACATCCAATTCAGAATTTACATCAAAAAATACTCCAAAAGAGCTATAGCTTTTAACAGTAGCATTTTTAATCTTGTCACCAACTTTATATTTTGAAACAATTTTCTCTTTATCTTCTTTTTTACTTGAATTGATGATTTGTTTTCTGGACACACATGCATTACCTCTAATTTTGTCTAGTTTAATTAATGCAAATTTTTGTGGCTCACGCATAAGATGAGAAATATCTTTTAAAGGTTTATCACTTATTTGAGAGCCTGGACAAAACATCAACGAGCCAGTATCGACATGCTCTACTATCACGCCACCTTTTACTTTTGACACTATTTTTCCAGTTACAGCTTCATTATTATCATATGCTTTAACAAGCTGTTCCCATCCTTTAATTTTTAGAGCTTTACTTGCTGAAACTTTTACTTCTCCATTTTTGTCTTCAATATTTTCAACATAAACTTCTATTTCTTCATCAATTTTAATTTTTTTTTCTAAACCCAATTGTTTAAGTTCATTTATATCTAATACTGGTTCTGATTTTAATCCTGGAATAAATAGGAATAAATATTTAGATGTAACCTTTGTAACTTTACCACTAACCATTTTACCTTCAGAAAGGTTCTTTGATGAGGATAATTGTTGATTTAATAATTTTTCAAATTCTTTAGATGCTGCAGTGTCTAAATTTTTATAAATTTCCATCAATTTTTAATTTTTTTATCAATATATTTTTTTATTTTTAAAAAGCATGCTCTTTTAGATAAATTTGATGTATTAATCAAGATTGAATCTTTTGTTTTTTTTAAAGGAGAAATCTTACGATTATAGTCACTTTTATCTCTTTTAATGATACTTTTAAGTACATTGGCGTAATTTATTTTATTATCTAATTTTTTGAGCTCTAAAAATCTCCTATAGGCTCTTGTTTTTAAATTTGCTGTTATAAAAAATTTTAAATCCGCGTCAGGAACAATTTTATATGTTATGTCTCTTCCATCCAAACATGAACCTTTGTATTTTTTTGGGGGATTATAGGCGCAATTTATTTGAAAATTATGAACTATGGTTCTTATTTTTTTATCTTTTGAAACTACAGATGCTAAATCACCGATTTGATTACTAATTAATTTATTATCTTCAAGTTTTTTTAAATTTAAGTTCTTCATTATTTTGGTTATGTATTTATAATTAAACTTTTTTGGATTTTTTAATTTTATTTTTGCAATAAGACGATAAATCTTTCCAGTATCTAAATAGAGAAGATTATAATGTTTAGAAATGAGTTTAGCTTGAGTTCCTGCTCCAGCTGCAGCAGGACTATCTATTGCGATCTTAAGTTTTTTAATCATTTGTTTCTAGCTTTTTCAGCTTTTTAAAAAAATCTGGGAAAGATGAATTTATAGAATCTTTGTCGTTGATCAACCACTTTCCTCCAAGAGCAAGTCCAGCAATTACACACATCATAAAAACTCGGTGATCCTTGTGAAAATTTTTAATATTATAAAATGAGTTTAATTTTAAATTTGGATTGCCAAATATTTTAATAGAGTCTTTTTTTAATATCGTTTTTACGCCCATCATGTTTAAAATTTTAGATCCAATATTTAATCTTGGACTCTCTTTTTGGTTAAGTTCAGATAATTTTTTAAAAGTTGATATTCCCTTTGATTTTGCAGCTACTAAAAATATTATTAAAAATTCGTCTATTGCACTTGAATTCAATTTACTAGGACAATTAATTTTTTTTAAATTTTTACAACTTTTAACACTAATATCAGCTATTCTTTCTCCCATATAAGTTTTTTTATTTTTAAATTTTATTTTAGCACCCATTCTATTTAAAATATTAATAATCCCTACTCTTGTTGGATTGATATTGACATTTTTAATTATTAGTTTTGAGTTTTCAGTTAATAAAGTTAAAACTATAAAAAAAGCGCTTGAACTAATATCTCCAGGTAATTTGTAATCAAATCCTTTGATGTTCGATGAATTTAACTCGATTAAATCGATATCTTTGTGTGTTTTAATTTTTATAGGTATTTTTAACTCTTTAAATAGTAGCTCTGTGTGATTTCTAGATTTTTGCGCTTTTATTTTGGTTTTACCTGGAGAAAGTAAAGCTGCTAACATTACTGAACTTTTGCATTGTGCAGATCCTTTTTTTTCTTCATAATAAATTGGTCTTATAAAATCGCTACCTTTTATAAATAATGGAAGTTTGGTTTTATTTTTTGGATAAAAGTTTACTCCAAATTTATTAAGAGGATCGATTACTCTTTTAAAATCTCTTCTAGACAAACTTTTATCACCAATGATTTTAATTTTATAAGGAGATCTTATAAGTAAACCAAGTATTAATCTAGCTAAGGTGCCAGAATTTCCAGTATTTAAAGTTAAATTTTTTTTAAATTCAAATCCATTTAGTCCTCGACCGATAATTTCGCAGCATTTCTTGTCTTGATTTATTTCTACACCTAATTTTTTTAAAACTTTTAAAGTGCTTTTTACATCATCAGAGTTCAAAAGATTAAAAGCTCTCGATTTTCCTAATGCAATTGAAGCTAATAATGCCCATCTAATAGACAAGCTTTTATCTGAACTTAATTCAATAGTCTTATTAAAATTTTTAATTTTAGATTTGATCGTTACTGAATTATACATTAATTAATTTTGAAAAATTCGCCAAAATATGCAGCTCTAGCTTTATTATTTTTAATAATTTCAGATGGTGTTCCACTTGTAACAATTTTTGTATTGGAAATCACATGAGCAACATCAACAATTCTTAATAATTCAGAAGCTTGATGATCGGATATGAAACTTGAGATACCAAACTCAGTTTGAAGATTTGCTATTATTTCTTGCATCATATGAATTGTAATAGGATCTAACGCTGAAAAAGGCTCGTCTAAAAGCAATATTTTTGGTGAACCTAGCAAAGCCATAGCAAGTGTTAATCTTTTTTTTTGTCCTCCAGATAAAAAATTTGCCTTAGTATGTCTCACTGCATCTAATTCAAATTTAGCAATTAAATATTCAATTCTTGAACTTCTTTTTTTCTTATCTTGAATTAATATTTCTGAAACTGCTTTTAAATTATCCAACAAACTTAAATCTGCCCAGTAGCCATAAGATTGAGGGCAATATCCAATTTTAAATTTTCTACATCTTAAATAAATTGGAATATTTGAAGCTGGTATATTATCAATATAAATTTCTCCAAAATCAGGCTTAAGAAGTCCAGTGATTAAATTAAATATTGTACTTTTTCCTGATCCGTTTGGGCCTAAAAGTCCACATATTTCTCCAATATTGACTTTGAAACTAACATTATCCAAAATTTGTGTGTTATCAAATGACAAGGATACATTTTTAAATTCAAGAAGAGGTTTATTGTTTTTAAAACTTTTAAGTCTAAACTTTTTTATTATAGCCATTTACGTCTCACTAATTTTTATTTTTATATCTTTATTTTTTTTATCCATTATTACTTTCAAATCTTTTGTCTTTAGATCAATCTCTACACGATCGGCAACTAATTCGCCTTTTGAACTATTGTAAACTAAATTTTCATATAATGTTAAAAAATTGTTTTCAATATTTAAATACATAAATTCGCATCCTATTTGATGATCTAGATATACCAGATATATATTATCTGAAAATTTTGTTTCATAATTAGAATTATTATATTTTGCTAAATTAGAATTTATATTTATTTCTTCCTTATTTATAAGGGTTATTTTTGCTTTTACACCTTTCATAAAAATAATGTTTGAGTCATTGACATCTACCTCTCCAGTTTTTGCAAATATCTCATATTTATTTCCCTCAAAATCTACGGTTGAATAAGAAACATCTTTAAGAAGATTTGAAACTTCATCTAAATTTTTATCTTCAGAAATAATAGTTTTTGATTCTTCTACTTTTTTTATGGTTTTATTTTTGAAATATTTAGTAAAAACTAAAAATATAGACATGCCTATTACTAAAAGAATAAATATTTGCAAGGCAGTTTTGTTAAGCATTAAGTTACTGAATATTTGCTTGAAGTATTTGATGAATATGAACAATACCAATTGTGGTGTTATAATTATTTTTTTTATGAACGCATAGAGAGGTAATTTTTTTTTCATTCATAATTGATAAGGCTTTAGATGCCAAAGTTTCTATATCTACAGATATTGGTTTAATCGTCATAATTTTTTTTATTTTAATTTTACTTAAATCTTTTACTTTCTGAGTCGTACGTCTTAGTTGCCCATCTGTAATTATTCCAGTTGTCTTTTTTTTCGAATTTATTATTATTAAAACTCCCAACTTTTTTTGAGTCATTATTTTCAATGCTTTTTTGAAATTTGTATTTTCGTTGATAAATGGTATTTTACTTCCAGATGACATAATGTCGTTAACTGTTTTTAGTTTTGCTCCAAGGCTTCCTGATGGATGAAACTTTTTAAATTGATGTTCAGACATTTTTTTAGAAATCATAGTACAAATAGCTATAGCATCTCCGATACTTAACTGAGTAATAGTTGAGGAGGTTGGAACAAATTTACCAGGGCCAGCTTCTTTAACTTGTGGTAACAATAAACTGATATCCGAATTTTTATATAGCAAGGAATTTTTTTTTGAAGTAATTCCAATTAAAGTAATTTTTTTATTTCTGTTTGCATATTGAATTATATTCTTTAGTTCTGTACTATCTCCACTTAAACTCAATAGAATTAATAAATCACCAGAACCAATCTGCCCTAAATCGCCATGAGAGCATGAATTAGCATCTACAAAAAAAGAAGGAGTTCCTACTGATGATAAAGTCGATGATATTTTTTTTGCTATTATTCCTGATTTGCCTACACCTGAAATTATTACCTTTCCATTTTTACAGTTTAAAATAGCCTCAATTACTTTAGCGAAATTTTTATCAAGTTTATTTTTTAAAATCTGAAGAGATTCTATTTCAGTCTGAATTACCTTTTTGGCAGTTTTTAAAAAACTATTTTTCTTCATTTTTAATGTGCCCAAATATCTTCTTTGAATGAGGCCAAATCAAGATCTACTCTTGTATTTATGAATTTGATTGTACTATTATACAAATCTATTCTTTTTTCTCTTTTTAATATTTTCTTTAGTTCAAACAAAATTTTGTGAAGATGAACTACATCATTAGCGCAATAATTAAGTTGTTTTTCACTTAGCTCTCCACCAAAATCTGAGCTTTGGAATTGTTTACTTATATCCTTTCCAATAAATTCTTTAACTAAATCTTTTAAGCCATGTTTGTCACTATAACTTCTAGCTAATTTAGATGCTATTTTTGTATCTTCAATATTATTAATTTCAGTTTTAAGATAGTATTTTATAAAAGCCAGGTCAGCTCTAGCAAAATGGAATATTTTTGTTATTTTTTCATTTTTTAAAATAGATTTTAAATTAGGTGAATTATATTTTTCTTTATCAAGTTGGATTATATGTGCATCATTTTTACCAGTTGAAATTTGCACAAGACACAAACGATCTCTATTAAAATTAAGCCCCATAAACTCACAATCAATTGCAATATTGTCACCCAAAGATATTTGAGCTGGTAAATCATCCTTGTGTAATTTAATATCTAAATTCATTGTAAATATATATATATGAAACCAAAAGAAATTCTACTCTTAGGTGCATCAGGCCAAATAGGGAGAAATTTAATAAGAAAATTGACTATAAATAATTTTAAAGTAATTGCGGTTACAAGAAACCTGCACTCAAAAGGTTATTTATTAAAAACCCAAGGGAACCCTGGATACCTAGAAATTGAGGAGGCAAATATTTTTGATATAGACCAACTAGATAGAATTTTAAAAAACGCTGATATATGTATAAATTTGATAGGAATCTTACTAGAAAAAAAACAAAACACTTTTGAAAATATACATAAAAACTTTCCTGATATTTTATCAAATTTATGTTTCAAAAATAAATTAGATCACCTTATTCATATTTCCGCACTAGGTGTAGAAGATGCTGTGGACAGCATTTATGCAAAAAGTAAACTTGAAGGAGAAATAGCAATTAAAAAAAATTTTCCATCATCTACAATTTTAAGACCTTCATTAGTTTATTCTGTAGATGATAATTTTACTACAACTTTTATGAAGCTATTAAGCATTGTACCTGTTTTTCCAATGTACTATTCTGGTAAAACTAAGTTCACACCAATCCATGTGTCAGATATGACAGAAATAATCTTTAAAGTTGTTTCTGATAAAATATATTCTGAAACTATTGAATGTATTGGACCAGAAGTAATTAGCTTTAGAGAAATAATGCAAAAATTAATTAACTCAATTAGAAAAAAAAGATTGTTGATTTCGTCGCCATTAATTTTAGGCCAAATAACAGCAAGGTTCATGAAAATTTTTATGTCAAACCCACTAATTACTATGGATCAACTAAAGTTGTTAAAATATGATAATATTGCTTCTGGAAAAAATAAAACAAATTTTGATCTAGATGTGCCAGCAAAATTAAAATTTGAGGATGAGATTGAAAAATATTCTTATATGTGGAGAGAATCTGGGCAATTTGCTAAAAAATTAGATTAATATGTCAGCTTATATTCTTTATATTTCAGCTTTTTTAATTTTTATATTTGTTATCTTAATTGCTTCTAAAGCTATTAAGCAAGGGGTAGAGGCAAAAAAAGGTAATTTCAAAAAATCTGACAATATTGAAAAAGATAAAACAATTAGTGAAAATACAAAAATAAGTGATGAGCTTATAAAAATAAAGACTCTTTATGAAACTGGTGATTTAACTGAAGAAGAATATAAAAAGGCAAAGAATAAAATATTAGAAAGTTAATTTATGCAGATTTTATTTTTTTTTCAATAAACTTAGGAACATCGTCCTCTTTTGTAACCAATTCTTCTTTCTTAGATTTAGCTGGTTTTTCTTGATAAATTATCATTAAGTGCAATGGACAATAGCTAAACTTTTCAACTGTTTTTCTACCACAAAATGACGAACTTTCTTCGTCAGGATGACCCTCCATGTACTTGCAAGTCTGTTCATTTAGATCCTCCAAAGATAAATTTTTTGCTGGTTCAAATTTCGAGTCTAACAATAATGATTTAAATTTATTTCTTCTGCTTTTTTTGTTAATATAACTTTGGGTATTTGAACTAATTTTTTCATTCCCACCATTTTTTAAAGGACTTTGTCTAGTTTTAATTTTTGCAGACAAATTAAGTCTATGAGCTTTGCCTATAACGGCATTTCTCGATACACCACCGAGTATTTGAGCTATCTGTGAGGCTGTGTTACCTTTTCCCCATAATTCTTTTAATTTTTCAACTTTTTCGCTAGTCCAACTCATAATACAATATATAGTATATCAATTAACATTTTTTACAATATAGAGTAATTCATAAAGGCGTCAAAATAACAAGGATTTTTTTTAATTTATTAACAAGATAAGGAATATAAAAAGGATAACTTATGGTTGAAATAGAAAACAAATACAAAATTGGCACTAGAAGATTTGGAAGAGTAAATTGGATAGGAGCTTATACCTTGTATAAAAAAGAAGTTTTAAGATTTCTTATTGTTTCAGGACAAACTTTATTAGGTCCAATAGTAACTTCAATACTATTTTTGTTAGTTATCTCTTTAGCAATTGGAGAAAACAGAGCAAACGTTTTAGGGGTTCCATATATTGAATTTCTAGCAAATGGTTTAATAATGATGCAGGTTATTCAACAAAGTTTTTCACACTCAAGCTCCTCAATGATGATGGGTAAAATGATGGGCACAGTAGTTGATGTTGTGGGTTCGCCATTATCTGCAGCAGAAGTAACAATTTCTATTGTACTTGCATCAGTTACAAGAGGATTATGTATTGCAATGATTTCGTCAATTATATTTATAATTTTTTTGGATATCCAAATTTACAGCTTCCTTTACTGGTTTATTTATATATTTTTAAGTGCCTTTTTTTTAGGTTCAGCTGGTTTTATTGCAGGTTTATATGCTGACAAATTTGATCAAATGGCTACAGTAACAAATTTCATAATTGTACCTCTATCATTTTTATCTGGTACTTTTTATAGTATAGAGAGATTGCCAAAAATTTTACAAGATATAAGTTTTTATAACCCTTTTTTTCATATGATAGATGGTTTTAGATACTCATTTATTGGTAGCCAAGACGGATCTGTTATATTTGGTTTATTTTATTTATTTTTGCTATCTTTATTGACTTGGTATTTTGCATTCTATCTTTATAAAAGAGGTTATAAAATAAAATCTTAATATGAGCTCATTAGCAAAAAACTACAAAAGAAGAAAAATCTCTTTTATCAAGGGCAAGGGATCATTTCTTTTTTCAAAAGACGGTAAAAAATATTTAGATTTTGTTCAAGGAATAGCAGTAAATTCTCTTGGTCACGCAAATAAAAATTTAACTAGAGCGCTAAATAATCAAGCTAAAAAAATTTGGCATGTTTCAAATTCATTTATAATTCCTGAAGGAGAAAAGCTTGCCAAAAAACTGACACAAACAACCTTTGCACAATCTGTAATTTTTCAAAACAGTGGGACTGAAGCCACTGAAGCAGCTATAAAAGTAGCAAGAAGATATTTTTATTCCAAAGGGAAACCGAAAAAAAATAGGATTTTATGTATTAAAAATTCCTTTCATGGAAGAACTTTAGCTGCAATATTTGCAAGTGGTTCAAAAAAAATGACTGAAGGTTTTGGACCTAAAGTGCAAGGATTTGATCACTTCGAATTTGGAAACCATAAAGCTTTGAAAAAAGCAATTACAAAACAAACTGCAGCAATAATGGTTGAACCAATACTTGGGGAGGGTGGGATCAAAGTTATTCCCAGTTGGTGTTTAAAAGAATTAAGAAAAATATGTAATAATAGAAAAATATTATTAATTTTAGATGAGGTTCAATGTGGAATAGGAAGAACTGGTAAATTTTTTGCATTTGAACACTCTAAAGTTAAACCAGATATTGTGCCAATTGCTAAAGGAATAGGAGGAGGATTTCCTATTGGAGCAGTTTTGATGACTAAAAAGGTTGCATCTTGTATGAAACCAGGATCTCATGGTTCTACTTTCGGAGGAAATCCTCTTGCAATGAGTGTAGGTAATGAAGTCTTAAATCATATAACTAAAAAAAGTTTTCTAAAAAAAGTGAATAAAATTTCTGAATATTTTCATAAAGAATTAATAAAAATTAAAAATAATTTTCCCCAAATTATTAAAGATGTTAGAGGACTAGGTTTATTAATAGGACTACAATTGCACCATGATCAATCTAAATTTATTAGTAGATTAATGAAAAAAAAACTTTTAACAATTAGAGCTGCTGAAAATGTAATTAGAATATTACCTCCTCTAAATGTAAATAAGAAAGAAGTTGATTTGGCAATTAAGATTATTACTAAAGTTTGCGAAGAATATAAAAATTAAAATGAAACATTTTGTAAATTTAAAAAATATTTCTACAAAAGATCTAAGAAAAATTATTTTTGATGCCAAAAAAAGAAAAGAAAAAAGAAAAAAATTTAACGCCTTAGATTTGGATAAAGATAGACCATTGAAAGGTAAATTATTAATTCAAATGTTTGAAAAATCTAGCACAAGAACTAGATTAAGTTTTTATCTTGCCATAAAGCAACTTGGTGGGGGAGTACTTAATTTAAGAGCTGACGAATTACATCTAGCCAAAGGAGAGTCATTGCCAGATACTGCGAAGATTCTTTCCACCTATGGAAATGCATTCATGCTCAGAACCAGTAGCGATGATAAATTAAATCAATTTATAAAACATATGACTATACCTATTATTAACGGTTTAAGTCCTTCTTCGCACCCTACACAAGTTTTGTCTGATATATTCACAATAGAAGAGCTAAAAAAAAAACCAATTTCTAAATTGCAAATTAGTTGGATTGGGGATCCAAGTAATAATGTTATTAATAGCTTAATTGTTGCCTCAGTAAAATTTTCTTTTAAATTAAATATTGCATTTCCAAAAAAATATAGTCCAAAAAAATCTTTAATAAACTGGGTAAAAAAAAATAATTGTAAAATTAATTTGTTTAACGATCCTATTAAGGCTGTACTTAATTCTGATGTAGTTTTTACAGACAAAGTTATCTCAATGAATGATAAAGTAAATAAGAATAAAAAATTAAAAGATTTTAGAAAATTTCAAGTAAATTCAAAAGTTATGAAATCGGCAAAAAAAAATGCAATTTTTCTTCATTGTCTTCCAAGAGGATCAGAGGTTTCAAATGAAGTATTTTTAGGACACCAATCTAAAGTTTGGCAACAGGCACTTAACAGAGTTTATGTCCAAAAAAGTATATTGTTGTATTGTTTTGAGAAACTAAGGTAACGGAGTTGGGTTATCACCATTTTCATTTAAGTATAATATAACTGAAGCCCTATCTTTATCTTTTTTTAATCCTGCAAATCCCATTTTGTTTCCTTTGATCCAAGTTGCAGGTTTTAGTAAAAAACCATTAAGCTCTTCAAATGTCCAATTTTTTCCATAATCAATTAAAGATTTTGAATATTTGTAATCAGAAACTCCTCCTACAACTCTTCCAACAACTGAATAAAGTGCTGGGCCAATTTTATTTTTTCCACCCTCTTTAATACTGTGGCATGCAGCGCATTTTTTAAAAACTTTCTTACCATGTTCAGCATTTCCCATTGCTAATAATGTTGAAATATCAATTTGTCCTTCAGATACTTCTTTCGTGTCATTCGTCTCTGTATTTAGCTCAACTTTGTATCCTTTTATATCAGGTTTTTTTACTTCAAAAATTATGTCAGATAATTTTCCAATACCAAAAACTACAATTACCGTTACCAGCACAGCTGCAATTAACTTGTTAATTTCTAAAGGATTCATTCAGTTTGTATACTTGGTATAACATGAAGGATAAAAAAAAAACTAAAATTTATCTTTATTTTTGCGTCTCAAAGACGCATAAACATTATATTTTATGAGCAAAACTATAATTTTAATACCTTCAAGATTGTCAGCTAAAAGATTACCTGGAAAACCATTATTAAAAATTAATGGTAAATCACTTGTTTATAATGTTTATAAAAAAGCATTAGATTGTAAAATTGGTAAAGTTTATGTGGCAACTGGAGACAAAAAGATTTTCAACAATATAACCAAAAGTGGTGGAAATTGTATTTTAACAAAAAAACAACATAAATCAGGAACAGATAGAATTTATGAAGCTTTGCAAAAAATTAAATTAAAAGGCATTAAATACGTATTAAATATTCAAGGTGATGAACCGCTTGTTAGTATTAAAGATGTAATTAAACTCAATAATACAGTTATTAAAAATAAATTAAAGTTTAGTACTCTTGGATGCAATATTAGTAATAAAAAAATATATAATGATAAAAATATAGTCAAAGTAGAGGTAAGTAAAAAAATTAATAATTACTTTGAAGCAAAAAGTTTTTTTAGAAACAATAAGGCAAAAAAAAATAATAAAATTTATCACCACATTGGAATTTATCAGTATAATCTGGATACATTAAAAAAATTTACATATTTAAAACAGACTAGAAATGAAAAAAAGTTTAAGCTAGAACAATTAAGAGCACTAGATAATAAAATCGGTATAAATGTGATATTAGCCAAATACGCCCCAATTGGTATCGATACATATTCAGATTATTTAAAGGTAAAAAAAATAATGGAAAGAAATAACTAATATATTATAAGAAGGTATGAAAATTGTATATCAAGGCATTTCAGGAAGCTATAGCGAAAGTTGTGCTAAAGAAAACTATCCAAATTGTGAAACAATTTCATGCAAAACTTTTGATGAATGTTTTGATAAAGCATCTAAAGATAGTTCAATTAAAGCAATAATACCAGAGTCAAACAAAACAACTGGTAACATAGGTGTAGAGTATTTAATTTTTAAATATAGATTAAATATTTATGCAGAATATTTCTATCAAATCCAACATAACCTACTTGGAATTTCAGGCTCAAATTTAAAAAAAATAAAAAACGTATATTCTCATGCTCAAGCACTTAGCCAATCTTCATTATTTTTAAAAAAAAACAATTTAATTGGCAATGTAAGAGCAGATACTGCTGGTTCAGCTAAATATGTATCAGAAGCAAATGATAAATCAAAAGGTGCAATAGCATCTAAATTAAGTTCAAAGATTTACAAATTGGATGTAATTGAAAAAAATATACAGGATGATCAAAATAATATGACCAGATTTTTAATAATGGGAAAAGATGTCTATCAGCCAGAATATAATATAGAAGAAAAATATGTAACCTCACTATTATTTAAATTAAAAAGTAAGCCAGCTGCATTATATTCGGCGCTATCAGGCTTTGCTATAAATTCGGTAAATTTAATAAAATTACAAAGTTTTCCAGAAAAAAACTCATTTTCATCTTATTTTTTTCTTTGTGAATTGGATGGTCATATTGAAAACAATAAAATTAAAAATTCACTAGAGGAATTAGGCTTGCACTGTGAGGATATGCACGTCCTAGGTGTTTTTAAGGCTGATAAACTAAGAGAAAAATAAATTCAACTTTATTTGTGGAATGGTTTTTTTTACTGTTATAATAATATTGGGTCAATCAGGTGAATTTACGGTAAACCCTGTCAGGTTCGAAAGAAAGCAGCAGTAACTAGTAATATTTAGGTTGATTGGCCCTAAAAATTTATATGACTAATAATTCTAAAGTTCTAGCCTTAAAATATAGGCCCCAAGTTTTGAAAGAACTAGTCGGTCAAGACGTAGTTGCCTCTACAATTTATAACTCAATCAAATTTAATAAAATTCCTAATGCATATTTGTTTACTGGTATTAGAGGTGTTGGAAAAACAACATTTGCAAGAATTGTTGCTAAGTCATTAAATTGTAAAAAAGGAATTGATGATATCAACAAACAAGATTCATGCGAAAACTGCCATTGTGAAGCTATAGCAAACTCAAATCATATAGATGTTTTAGAAATGGATGCTGCTAGCAAAACTGGAGTTGACGATGTCAGAGATTTGATAGAATTTTCAAGGTACGGCCCAACATCAGCAAAATATAAAATTTTTATAATTGATGAGGTACATATGTTGAGTAAACAAGCCTTCAATGCGCTGTTAAAAACTCTTGAAGAGCCACCAGATTATTTAAAATTTATATTTGCTACTACCGAAATTAAAAAAATTCCTGTAACCGTCATATCAAGGTGCCAAAGATTTGACTTACAGAGAATTAAAGCCGAAGAATTGTTAGAATTCTTAAAAAAAATTGTGAATTTGGAAAAAGGCAATGTTTCAGAAGATGCCTTAAAATTGATAGTAAAAATTTCAGAAGGATCTGTAAGAGATGCCCTTTCTCTTTTAGATAGAGGAATTATTAGCTTACAGGATAATGAGCAACTAAATTTAGATAAAGCCAGAGAGATTTTTGGATATTTTGATAAAAGCACTTTAATAAATCTGATTAAAAATATTTTTGAAGGTAATGAATCTGAAGTAACAAGCACTTATAAATTAATATACGAAGCTGGCGTAGATCCTAAAATTTTTTTAAATGATTTTTTAGAAATTCTTTATTATTTCAAAAATATAAACTCTATTAAATTAGGAAGTACAAATTTTTCTCTTAATGATAATGAATATAATGAAATCGCTAAGATAGCAAAAACAGTAGATAGTAAAATTATTCTACTTTTTTGGCAGTTTACAGTTAGTACACTTAGCGAATTAGATGTTGTGTCAAATCAAAACATATCTATAGAAATGTTTTTAACAAGATTACTATACTTAAAAGATTCAAAAAAAAATACTGAAGTAGATAAAGTAAAAAAAAAAAATTTAGAAGATGACAACGTTAATAAGGTACAAAAAACTGAAAATACAGTAAAGGAAACCACTAAAACTGTCGAGCAAATTAAATATGTCTCTCAAGAGGAAAAGGCAATTCCAGAATTAAAATTAAAGAATAATGAAGAAAACTTAAAGATTAAATCATTCAATCAATTAATTGAGATTTGTACTATTAAAAAAGAACTAAAGTTGAAATATGAGCTAGAAACTAATGTAAATCTTGTAAGTTTTAGTAAAGGAAAAATTGAAATTTCCTCAAGCAATAATCTTGAAAAAGATTTCGTAAAATTATTGTCAGAAAAATTATATAAATGGACAAATTTAAGATGGTTAATATTATTTTCATCTAGTGAGGGCAATCCTTCGATCAAAGATGAAATTACAAAAAAAAAAGCTCAATTGATAAAAAGTGAAATTAATTCTTCAGAGTACAAAAAAATAAAAAATTTAATACCTGATATTGAGTTAGTAGATGTTAAAACAGAGGATAGTGATGACTGATTTCAGTAAAATTATAGATCAAGCTAAAGAATTACAATCTAAAATGAAAGAGAGTCAGGAAAAAATAAAAAAAATTGAGGCAGTTGGTGTATCCGGAGCAAATGATGTAATGATTACGCTCAATGGTGAAGGGGAAATATTAAAGCTAAAATTTTCCGAAAAAATACTTAATGAGGATCAAAGTGTTGTTGAGGATTTAATTAAGGCAGCTCATAATAACGCTCGAAATCAGCTAAAATCTAAAACTACAGAAGAAATATCTAAAGCAACGGGTGGATTAGGTATTCCAGGATTTAAGTGGCCACTTTAAAATAATGCAAAATTTAAACGAGTTAGAAGAATTAATTAAAATAATTTCAAAACTTCCAGGACTTGGCCCAAAATCTGCAAAACGTATTGTACTAAAATTAATTAATAACAGGGACGATCTTATTAAACCAATGGCAAAAATGTTAGTAGAGGTATATAAAAATATTTCTAGATGCAAAATTTGTGGAATATTAAAACATTCATCTATTGAATGCACTTTTGATAATTGCAAGATAGAAGAAAAAAAGTATGACAAAATTTGTGTAGTTGAAAACATATCTGACCAATGGAGCATTGAGAGCTCAAATGTGTTTCAAGGATATTACCATGTATTAGGTGGAACAATAAATAATTCAAATAATCAAAATAAATCTGAATTATTAGTTGAATCATTAGTAAGTAGAGTTGAAAAAAAGAAAATAGAAGAAGTCATACTTGCAACAAGTGCTACCGTTGAAGGGCAAACTACTGCATTTTATATAATGAATAGTTTATCAAATACTGGTGTTAAAATTACCAAACTTGCTCAAGGTTTACCTATTGGTGGCGAAATTGAAAGTTTGGACGATGGAACTTTAATTTCAGCATTTAAAAATAGAAAAGATCTAAAAGAAAAATTATAAACTAATTTTTTTTTAAAAGCCTATTTAAATGAAGAATAGGTTCAGTATATCCTGATGGTTGTGTCTTACCATGAAAGACAAGTTCACATGCCGCTTTAAAAGATGTAGACGAGCTAAAGTTATCAGACATTGGCTTATAGGGTGAATAACCTTTCATATTAGGGTCTTTTAAATTCTGATTATCTACTACTCTTGCCATCTTTTTCATTATTTCTAGAACATGTTTTTTACTACATATTCCATGATGGAGCCAGTTAGCTATATGTTGACTACTTATCCTACATGTTGCCCTGTCTTCCATTAAGCCAATCCCGTTGATGTCCGGAACCTTTGAACAGCCTACTGATTGATCTACCCATCTAACAACATAACCTAAAATTCCTTGAGCATTATTTTTGAGCTCTTTTGTTACTTCCTCCATATCCCACTTTGTTTTATTTGAAATTGGTATGGTCAATAGATCGTTTAAACTTGCTGGTCTTCTTTTTGATATTTTTTTTTGTTTATCGAATACATTTACCTCATGGTAATGAAGTGCATGTATAGCTGCAGCTGTAGGAGATGGGACCCAAGCACAATTGGCACCAGACAGTGGGTGAGCTATCTTTTGGTATAACATATCTGCCATCTTGTCCGGCGCAGCAAACATACCTTTGCCGATTTGACATTTTCCTGAAAATCCACAATTTAAACCTACATCTACGTTATTATTTTCGTATGCTTTTATCCATTTTGTTTTTTTCATATCTCCTTTTTTAACCATAGGACCAACTTCCATTGAAGTGTGTATTTCATCACCAGTTCTATCAAGAAATCCAGTATTGATAAAAAATACTCTATTTTTTAAAACTCTAATACATTCTTTTAAATTTACTGAGGTTCTTCTCTCTTCGTCCATAATGCCACAAAGAATTTGATTTTTTTTTAACCCTAAAGCTTTTTCAACTTTACTAAATATTAAATTAGTGAATTCACATTCATCTGGCCCATGCATTTTTGGTTTAACAATATATATAGAATTCACTTTTGAATTTCCCTTTCTTTTAAAATCGTGGAGACATGCAAGTGAAGTTATAAAAGCATCGAGGATACCTTCTGGACATTCAGAACCATCTTTTAAAAGTATAGCAGGATTCGTCATAAGATGACCAACGTTTCTATTTAACAATAAAGATCTTCCATGCAAATTAAATATTTTACCTTTATCTGAAATATATCTTCGGTCTGGATTTAATTTTCTAAAAATTTTTTTACCATTTTTAACAAAATCTACTTTAAGATTACCTTTCATTAATCCAAGCCAATTTTTATACCCAAGCACCTTGTCTTCTGCATCAACCGCAGCCACACTATCTTCATGGTCGCATATTGTTGAAATTGCGGATTCTACATAAACATCATGGATTTTAATTTTATCTTGATTTCCATCTGGGTTGTTTATTTCTAACTTTCCATCTTGATCAAACAATATTTCAATATGTAGATTGTTATTTTTAAACAATAATGAAGAAATTTTATTTAAACGTTTATTATATCCCACGAACTGTTTTGGGTTTTTTAAACTTAATAATAATTTATTCTTCTTAACATTTGGAACTTCATTTAAATCTTTCCAGTTTTTGCCATTTAGTGGAATATATTTATCAAGAAGAGTTCTAGCATATTCAATTACTTTTTTCCCCCTAATTGGATTATAAGTTTTCCCTTTTACAGCACCTTTTGTTTCAGGAATAACATCAGTTCCGTACAAGCTATCATATAAACTAACCCACCTAGCATTAGCGGCATTTAATAAAAATCTTGAATTTGATACAGGACAAACTAATTGAGGTCCACAAATATTAGATATTTCCTCATCAATATTTTTAGTTTTAATTTTAAAATTTGGACCAATTTTCTTTAAGTAGCCAATACTTGTAAGAAATTTTTTATATTTTTTAAAAGTTTGTATTTTGTTTTTATTGTCTATATGATATGCATCTATAGCCTTCTGAAATCTTTCCCTGGTTAAAAGTAATTTTCTATTTTTTGGAGATAGTTCATGTACACATTTATCAAAATCTTTCCAAAACTTATTTTTATTGATTTTTGTTCCTGGTATAAGTTCTAAATTAACAAAGTTTAGAAGTTTTTTAGATACAGATAAGTTTCCAATTTTTTTATAAGTTTCTCTCATAAAAGATGATTAAATTTTAGACATTTTATTGCCTTTTTTGGATATAATAAAGATCTAATAATGAAAAATTATTTGAATTTTGAGGGAGATATAAAAAAATTAGAAGCCGAAATAGATCAATTAAAAGATCCCTATAACGAAGACGGAATATCCGAGGTTGATACAGACAAAATTTCTCAATTACAAAGGGAGATAGATAACGAGTTAAAAAAAGTGTATTCAAATCTTGATCCATGGCAGACTACGCAAATTGCTAGACACGAGGATAGACCAAAAGCAAACTTTTATATCGAAAATTTAATTGAAGAATTTGTTCCACTATCAGGAGACAGATATTTTGCGGAGGATAAATCTGTTATTGCAGGTTTCGGAAAATTTGAAAATAAATCTATTTTAGTCATTGGACAGGATAAAGGTGATGATCTCGATTCAAGAATTGAAAAAAATTTTGGAATGATGAGACCTGAAGGGTATAGAAAAACGATACGTTTGATGAAGTTAGCTGATAAGTTTAATATCCCAATAATTTCATTTATTGATACACCGGGAGCGTATCCAGGTGTTGGAGCTGAAGAAAGAGGCCAAGCAGAAGCAATTGCAAAATCAATCGAATGTTCTATGAATTTATCAGTACCAACTATTTCAATTATCATTGGAGAAGGTGGATCAGGTGGCGCAATAGCACTTGCTTCATCGAATAAAGTAATCATGCTTAAAAATGCAATTTATTCTGTCATATCACCCGAGGGATGCGCAACAATATTATGGAGAGATCCAAAAAAAACTTTAGAGGCATCAAAGGCAATGAAATTGACTTCAAAAGACTTAATCAATTTAAAAATTGTAGATGAAGTTATCGATGAACCATTGGGTGGAGCTCATAGAGATAAAGACAAAATATTGGATAATGTTAGATACGCAATAAGAAGCAATCTAGAGATCTTCAAAGATATGACTAAAGAAGCTATCATAAACCAGCGAAAAAATAAATTTTTGTCGATTGGTAGAGAAAGAGGATTTAGTACACAGGTAAAAGATCAACAAAAATTAGCATTAGAAAATTCAATTATTGATAATATTTTAAAAAAAATAAAAGATCATAGTTTATTAAAATATTCTATTATTCTATTATTGGTAATAATTGTTTTTTATATATTTGTACTATAGAGCGCCATGACAATTTTTATATTTCTTTCCTGAGTTACATGGGCAAGGTTCGTTTCTTCCAATTTTTTTGCTAGCTAGTTTTTGAAAGTTATTTTCAATTTTACCTTTTTCTTCTTTTTCTTGATCTTTTTTTTCTACCACCTCTAAATTAATTAGTATTCTGATGAGATCTGTTTTGAGTTTTACCAGCAAATTTTCGAATAAATTAAAGGCTTCCTTTTTATATTCAATTAAAGGATCTCTTTGTCCATATGATCTTAATCCAATAACCTGTCTTAAATTTTCTAAATATTGTAAGTGAGTCTTCCAGTTTTGGTCAACTAGTTGAAGAAAAATTCTTTTTTCAAGATCTAAGTTATTTTTTTCTCCAAATAATTTTATTCTATTATTTCTTTTTTCATAGAATTTATTATTTATAAAACTTTTAAATTCCACATCCTTTAGCAGAATTATTTTTTTTATTTCCTCATCATTTAATACTTTTGCAAAAATACTTTTCAATTTTTTTGAAAATTCATCATCAATATCTTTTAGACTATAATGACTTTTTTCTTCAACTAATTGATTTATTAACTCTTCAAGAAATTGATCAGCGTAATTATTACTCTCATTATTGTTTATTACATTATTTCTTTGCTCAAAAATAACATGCCTTTGATCATTCAGAACATTATCAAATTTAAGTAAATTTCTTCGTATATCAAAATTTCTTGCTTCGACTTTCTGCTGCGCTCTTTCTAAAGCTTTATTAATCCAGGGATGGTCTATACTTTCTCCATTCTTTAATCCAAGCTTTTCAAGCATTGAATTCATTGATTCTGAACCAAAAATTCTCATTAAGTCATCTTCTAAACTTACATAAAAAATTGAATTACCTTCATCTCCTTGTCTACCAGACCTTCCTCGGGCTTGATTGTCTACTCTTCTACTTTCCATTCTTTCAGTGCCTATAACAAAAAGACCACCTAGTGATTTTATTTTACTTTTATCACTATCCTCAGCGTTTTTCCCCCCAAGCTTTATATCAACACCTCTACCTGATATGCTAGTCGTTATAATTACTGAATTTTTTTTACCGGCATCTGCAATTATATCTGCCTCTTTCTCATGGTTTTTTGCATTAAGAATTGTATGTTTAATATTTTTTAATTTAAGCAAATTAGAATAATGTTCTGATTTATTTATACTTGCTGTAAAGACCAGAATTGGTTGTCCATTTTGATTACAATCAATTATTTTTTTTATTATTGCCTCATCCTTTTCTTTTGAACTTCTAAAAATCTGATCATTCCAATCGTTTCTTATCATTTTCTTATGGGTGGGAATCGAAATAACTGGTAAGTTATATATTTCAAAAAATTCTTCGGCCTCTGTTAATGCTGTACCAGTACATCCCGCTAATTTAGAATATAATTTAAAATAATTTTGATAGGTTATCGATGCCAAAGTTTGGTTTTCAGATTGAATCGTGACTTTTTCTTTAGCTTCTATACTTTGATGAAGTCCATCACCAAATCTTCTTCCTGGAAGCTGCCTTCCAGTTTGTTCATCGATAATAATAATTGTATCATCTTTGACAATATAATCTTTACCATTTTCAAAAAGATTGTTTGCTCTCAATGCTTGATTAACAAGATGAACTAGATTTAAATTTTCTGGATCGTAAAAATTATTATTTTTTAAAATTCCTGCATTTGACAAAATCTTTTCGACATTATCTATTCCTTCATTTGTAAGTAACACATTCTTATCTTTTTCGTCTATCTCAAAATCATCTTTTGCTTTTAAATTTTTGACCAATTTATCTATTGCCAGATATTGATTTGTTTTATTTTCAGCTTCTCCAGATATTATTAAAGGTGTTCGGGCTTCATCTATCAAACATGAATCTATTTCATCAACTATTGCATAGTTGTGACCTCTTTGAACCATTGTTTCTTTTGAAAATTTCATATTATCTCTTAAGTAATCGAATCCTAACTCACTATTAGTGGCGTAAGTAATGTCACAATCATAGTTTTTTTTTCTTTCCAAATCAGATTGGCCCGAATTAATATATCCACAACTTAAACCTAATAGGTTGTATATTTTTCCCATATTCTCACAATCTCTTTTTGCTAGATAATCGTTAACAGTAACTATATGCACACCTTGTTTAGATAAAGCATTTAAATAAGCTGCAAGAGTAATTGTTAAAGTTTTACCTTCACCAGTCTTCATCTCAGCAATTTTATTTTGATGAAGTACTATTCCACCAATTAATTGGACATCAAAGTGTCTTTCATTATTAATTCTTTTTGAAGCTTCTCTAACCATGGCAAATGCCTCAGGCAATATCCCGTTTAAGTTCAAGCCGTTTTGAGATTGTTCTATTAATTTTTCACTATTTAGTTTTAATTCTTCATTACTAATTTTGGATATTTTGTCTTCTAAAATATTGATCTTTTCTACAATTTTGGAAATACTATCTAACTGTTTTTGATTTTGTGATTTAAACAAACCACTTATAATTTTTACTGGATTAATCATATATATATTGGTGTAACCTTTATAATTAAGTATAATATAATAACTTAATATTAATTTTAAATACTATGATTTTTGATTTTAATAAACTTACAAATATAAACGATGAAAATACTAAAATTGGCGATTTTCAAGACCTTGAGCATATTGATGGTCTTTCAATATCATCAACTAGTGCAGATTTATATAGGGCAAAGAGGGATGATTTGGTTTTATTTTATTTCAGAGATGGAGCAAATTACGCATCTGTTTATACTAAATCAAAAATAATATCTGAAAATATTAAATGGAATCAAAAAATCAAATCAAAAAAAATTAAATGTATTTTAATAAACACTAGAAACGCAAACGCATTTACAGGAAAAAAAGGCTTTAAAGCTTTAAAAATACTTGCAGACGAGTTATCCGAACTTTTAACAAATAAACAAAAGGAAGATGAAACAAGTCCTCAAAAAGTTAAGACTGACGAAATTTTATTTGCTTGTACCGGGACCATTGGTGAGACATTCCCAACTTCCAAAATAAAATCAACTTTGCCTGAACTAATAGATAAAATTAAATATACGCAAAATAAATATATTTGGATGAAAGCTGCAATGGGCATATTGACAACTGATACCAAACCCAAACTTGCAATGGAGGAATGTTTAATTGGAAAAACTAAAGTTAAAATTTATGGAGTTGCAAAAGGATCAGGAATGATTTTTCCTAATATGGCAACTACTCTAGGATTTATTTTTACAGATGCTAGCCTATCTTCAAGAATATTAGATAAATTATTAAAAAAAAATATTGAGGATACTTTTAATGCAATCTCGGTAGATGGAGATACAAGTACTAATGACATGGTTTCAATTTTTTCAACTAATAAATCAAATAACCCAGAAATAAAATCTATTCATGATAAAAAACTTATTGATTTTAACAGATCTCTTAACAATGTACTTTTAAATTTAGCTAAACGAATAGCATCTGATGGTGAAGGTGCATCAAAATATGTTGAAGTAAAAGTTATGAACTGCAAATCTAAGGAGCATGCAAAAAAAATTGCATTTTCAATTGCAAATTCACCTTTAGTTAAAACAGCAATTACTGGAGAAGATCCTAACTGGGGCAGAATAATTATGGCGATAGGAAAATCGGATATTAAAATAAATCTAAAAAAATTATCAATAAAATTTGGCGAACATAAAATAATAGAAAAAGGATTATTAATAAAAGATTATGCAGAGGAGATTGTAGCAGAGTATATGAAAAAAAAAAATATCGACATAACTATAGAAATTGGAACAGGCAAAGAATACTTTAAAGTTTACACAATGGATTTAACAAAAAAATATATTGAAATTAATTCTGATTATAGAACTTGATGTATTGAATTTTTATCAAATATTATTAAAATAATTTATGATCAAATATCGTTTAAAGTGTAAAAAATGTGAAGCTCAATTTGAAAGCTGGTTTGCTTCATCAAAAGAATTTGAAAAAATTAAAAGAATGAAACTCCTTAGCTGCCATAAATGTAAATCACTTAATGTAGAAAAATCTTTAATGTCACCAAATGTGTTAAGCTCAAAACAAACAAAAGAGGGATTTAGAAATGATAAAAAGAATTCAATGCTTCGTAAAAAAATTACTGAATATCAAAACTTTATCAAAAAAAATTTTAATTATGTTGGAGACAATTTTTCTTATGAAGCTAGGTCTATACATTATAATAAGAAAAAAAATAAAAAGGGAATTTATGGAAATGCCACTCAGGACGAAATTAAAGAATTAAGAGAAGAGGGAATAGAGACAGCAGTGATCCCGTGGATCAAAGATAAAAATAATTAGTTTTTCTTAAATACACTTATATAATTTACAGACTCGTCGTGACTTATTTTCCATTCATCAATAATTGGATTGAATTTTACACCATCTGTTTTAATTTTTATTAATTGATTTTTTTTACAAACATTTAGAAGCTTATCTGGTTTTACAAATTTATCCCAATCATGAGTCCCTATCGGTAACCATTTTAATATATACTCAGCTCCTATTATTGCAAAAACATATGATTTAAGTGTTTTATTAATTGTAGCAACAAACATAACACCATTCTTCTTTAAAAAATTTGAACTTTTCTTTATAAATAAATTTAAATCATGAACGTGTTCGACAATTTCCATATTAAGAACCACATCAAATTTTTTATTTATTTTAAAATTTTCAGGTGAATTACAAAAATACTTTATATTAAGATTATTTTCTTTTGAGTGTAATTTTGCTGCCTCAATATTTTTTTTTGAAGCATCAATACCTATAACATTTGCACCAAGGTTGCTTAAAGGTTCTGACAAAAGACCACCTCCGCATCCTATGTCTAATATCTCTATATCGCTTAGTGGTTTAATTTTTTTTTTAATATTATAATGGTTTTTTAAATATTCCTTGATGTATTTAATTCTTACTGGATTGAATTTATGTAAAGGCTTAAATTTGCCATCTGGATCCCACCAGTCTTTCGCCAATTTAGAAAATTTTTCTATTTCTATTTTATTTATTGTGTTATTATTCATGGATAGTTGACATTACAATCAAGATGTATTTTATCAATATAATTAAATAAATTAAATTATTTCAATGAAAATTATAGTACTTAAATTTGGTGGAACATCCGTAGGATCTATTGATAGAATTAAAAAAGTATCTAAAATCATTATTTCCTTCATTAAAAAAAAATATAATGTTATTGTTGTTTCCTCTGCCATGAGTGGTGTGACAAATGATCTATTAAAAAAATCAAGACAACTATCAAATGATTTTTCAAAATCTGAAAATGATGTACTCATATCTTCGGGTGAACAAATGGCTTGCGCTTTAATAGCTGGAACACTAATTAGTTTAGGTTATGAGTCAAGATCATGGTTAGGTTGGCAATTACCAATAGTTACAGAGGGAAATTACTCCAAGTCAAGAATTGTTGAAATCAATAAATCAAGAATTCTAAAATACTTAAAATCAGGAGGCGTACCAATAATCACTGGATTTCAAGGAGTAAATAAGGAAAACAGAATTACAACTCTTGAAAGAGGAGGTTCAGATGCAAGTGCGATTATGTGTGCTAAATTTTTTAATGCTAAAAAATGCATTATTTATACTGATGTAGATGGCGTTTATACAACTGATCCAAATACTATTAAAAGTGCAAAAAAAATAAAGTCTATTTCTTATGAAGAAATTTTAGAGATGGCATCACTTGGAGCTAAAGTAATGCAACCAGCCTCTATTCAAGATGCAAGATTAAATAGAATTAATGTCGACGTAAGATCTTCTTTTTCGAATAACTCTGGGACGAGAATAACAAAAAGAAAAAATATATTATCGAATAAAATTATAACAGGGGTATCTTTTTCTAAAAATGATGCAAAAGTTACTTTGGTTGGTGTAAAAGATAAGCCTGGCATAGCAGCATCGATCTTTAAACCCCTATCTATAAATAATATCAATGTAGATATGGTAGTTCAAAATATTTCAGCTAATGGTAAAGAAACTGATTTAACTTTTACGATAAAATCTGATGATCTATTAAAGACTGAAAAATTAATCAAAAATAATAAAAGTATAAAATTTAGAAATTTAATTATAGATAAATATGTTTCAAAAGTATCTATTATTGGAGTTGGCATGATTACAACACCTGGAGTTACTTTCAGAATGTTTAATGCACTAGCAAAAAAAAAAATAAACATTTTAGTAATTTCTACATCTGAGATTAAAATTTCTGTTCTTATAAAAAAAGAAGATATAAAAAAAGCTGTGTTAGTTTTACATAAAGAATTTAAATTAGATAAATAAAGTTATAATGAGTATTAGACCTTTTCGAGATATTATAAGAAAAAAAACTAGAGAGATTAATGTTGGAAACGTTAAAATCGGATCAGATAACCCCATATCAGTTCAATCAATGACTAACACCTTGACCACTGATGCTAAATCTACATTAAAACAAATAGAAAATATTGCAAATGAAGGTGCAGATTTAATTAGAGTTTCCGTTCCTGATGAAGACAGTAGCAAAGCTTTGAAAGAAATTACAAAACACTCTCCTGTTCCAATTATAGCGGATATTCATTTTCATTATAAGAGAGCACTAGAAGCTGCTGATAATGGTGCAAAATGTTTAAGAATCAACCCTGGTAATATTGGTGATTCAAAAAAAATAAAAGAAATTATATCCTCAGCGAAAAATAATAACTGTGCTATAAGAATAGGAGTAAACGCAGGATCACTTGAAGAAGATATTCTAGAAAAGTATAAAGAGCCATGCCCCGAGGCCCTTGTTGAAAGCGCTTTAAGAAATATAAAAATTATTGAAGATGAGGATTTTTTTAATTTTAAAATTAGCGTTAAATCCTCAGATGTATTTTTGTCTATAAAATCATATAGAGAACTATCAAAAGTTATAGATTATCCTTTGCATTTAGGGATAACAGAGTCAGGCAGTTTTATACCCGGAAGTATTAAATCTGCAATTGGACTAGGAAATTTACTTTTAGACGGGATTGGGGACACTATTAGAGTTTCTCTTTCTGACGATCCGGTTGAGGAAATTAAAATAGGTAATGAGATATTAAAATCACTTAATTTACGCACAAGAGGTGTAAAAATTATTTCATGCCCATCTTGTGCTAGGCAAGGTTTTGAGGTCATAGATACAGTAAAAAAACTTGAAGAAAAGCTATCCCACATAAAAACTCCTATTACTCTCTCTGTTATCGGTTGCGTAGTAAATGGTCCAGGTGAGGCGGCCCAAACAGATATAGGAATTACAGGGGGTGGAAAAGATAGTAGCATGTTATATTTAAGCGGAATCCAAACTAAAAAAATATCGAATCATGAAATTATCTCAAAAGTGGTTTCTCTTGTTGAGCAAAAAGCTGAAGAGATAGAAAAATATAAAAAATGATTCCTGAAGGAAAAGTAAAGGATCTAATATCAAGACATAAAATCTTAGAAAAAGAACTATCTTCCGGAGAGATTGATAAGAATAAGTTTGCAGAAAAATCTAAAGAATATTCTGAATTAAATGACATTATATTGATTTCCAAACAGTATATTGAATATGAAGCAAATAAAAATGAACTTGATAAAATTATAAATGACAAAAAGACAGAATTGGAAATGAGGGAAATGGCCGAAACAGAATTAAAAGAACTAAATGAAAAACATATTATAAATGAAAAAAAAATTAAATTATTTTTGTTACCAAAAGATGAAGCAGACTCTAAAAATGCAATAATAGAAATTAGAGCTGGAACCGGAGGGTTAGAAGCTAGTTTATTTGCATCAGATTTGTTTAAAATGTATGAAAAAATTAGCAATAACAAAAAATGGAATTTAGAAATAATTAGCATTTCAAAAAGTGAAGCTGGAGGATTGAAAGAAGTAATAGCTACAATTAAAGGAAAAAATATCTATTCTTCTTTAAAATATGAAAGTGGAGTTCATAGAGTCCAAAGAGTTCCTGATACGGAGACACAGGGACGAGTTCATACATCTGCAGCAACAGTTGCAGTTCTTCCAGAAGCAGAAGAAATTGACTTAAAAATTGAGGACAAGGATTTAAGAATAGATGTTTTTAGAAGTAGCGGTCCTGGGGGCCAAAGTGTAAATACTACTGATTCAGCTGTACGTATCACTCACATACCATCAGGAATTGTCGTGAGTCAACAAGATGAAAAATCTCAAATAAGAAACAAAGAAAAAGGATTAAAAATATTAAGATCAAGATTGTATGAATTGGAGAGACAAAAAATAGACGATGCCAGATCGAAAGATAGAAAAAATAAAATTGGAACAGGTGATAGATCTGAAAGGATTAGAACATATAATTTTCCTCAGGGCAGAGTTACAGACCATCGTATAAACTTAACATTACATAAATTAGAGGAATTTATGCAAGGAGAGATTTTTGATGAAATGATTGAAAATCTAACTTTGCAAGCACAAGAGGAAGAATTGCAAAGTATAGTTTAATATGAATATTGAAAATTTATTAAATCAAAGCATCAATATCTTAAAATCTAAGAAGAATAGCTCAGCTAGTTTAGATAGTGAGTTAATCTTAGCAAAAACTTTAAACGTCTCTAGGGAGTCTTTACTTATTGACCTGAATAAAGAAGTTTCAAAAAAAAAAGTTAAAGATTTTCATAATTTTTTGATACAAAGAATTAATCAAAAACCAATAGCTTACATTATTGGAAAAAAAGACTTTTGGAAAAGCAGCTTTGTTGTAAATGAAAATGTTCTAATTCCACGTCCAGACTCAGAGCTAATAGTTGAAGAGGCATTAAAATTAATTAAAATAAAAAAATCATACAAAATTTTAGATATTGGCACAGGTTCGGGATGTATCTTACTTTCTATATTAAAACAGTCGACTAAATCTAAAGGAATTGGTTTAGATATTTCTCATAAAGCTTTAAAAATTGCAAATTTAAATGCAAAATTACAACAATTAGATAATAGAGTTAAATTTATCAAATCTGATATTGACAATTATAATTCCAGTAACTATGATATTATTGTATCTAATCCTCCTTATATTAAAAAATATTGCATAAAAAGTTTAGAAGAGGATGTTAAATATTTTGAACCAAATATTGCTTTAGATGGTGGTCCCAAAGGGGAAACTTTGATTGAAAAGGTTATATTTAAAAGTTCAAAAATAATTAAAAGAAGAGGTAAATTGATTTTAGAAATTAACAGTGACCAAGTATTTTTTGCTAAGAATAAATTAACAAAAAATGGTTTTTATTTAGTTAAAATTATAAAAGACCTATCAGGTCATTCTAGATGTATAGTGGCAACCAAGTTAAAATAATGAGAAACTATAGAAATAATAATAAAAGAAACCGTTTTAGAAATAATGGCTTAAATAAAAATATTAATGGCCTTAGAAATACAAATAATTTTTCTAATGTATCAGAATTTCAGAGAAAACATTTAGGTAAAAATAGTCACAGCATTCAAAAGCTTATAGAAAAATATACTGATTTGGGCAAAGAGGCAATTTCTAAAGGTGACAAAATTTTATCGGAAAACTATTTTCAGCATGCAGATCATTTTATAAGAGTTATAAATGAAAGAGAAATTGAAAATAAAGAAAAAAATGTTCAAATACAAAAAGAAGAAAAATCTGTAACCGAAGAAAATCCTACTGACTAACTTTTAAATAAAGTTTCTGATTTTAAAACATCAATTTTTATTCTCTCAACCTCAAATAATGCTCTTTGATTTCCTTTTAAAATTTTTCCAGAAGGAAGTTTTAAAGTCTGAGAATTTATTTTTTTTCCATTAAATATTACTTCGTAGTGTAAGTGAGGACCTGTTGATTTACCTGTTGATCCTACATAACCAATTATTTGTCCTTGCTTAACTCTTACTCCTTCTTTTATACTTGTCGCAAACTTTGACATATGGGCATATACAGTTGAATAACTAGAGTTGTGTTTTATTTTTACGCAATTACCACCGCCTCCACACCATCTTGCTCTAGTCACCACTCCATCACCCGAGGCCATAATAGGAGTTCCCATCGGCGCAGCAAAATCTGTTCCTTTATGCATTTTAGTGAATCCATCAATCGGATGTTTTCTCATTCCAAATGGAGAGGATAGTCTTGCACCATTAATCGGTGTTTTCATTAAAGCTTTTCTTACGCTTTTACCATTCCTGTCAAAATAATCTTCTTTGTTATCATAATTAAATTTATAAAAACTATTTTCTTGTCCACTCAAATTTAAGTTGGCAAATATTATTTTACCAGTTCCAAAATATTTTCCACTTTCATCTTCCAAAACTTCATATAAAATTTGAAATGTATCATTTTTTCTAATATCTCTTTGAAAATCAACTTGGAAACCAAAAATATTTGCAAACTGAACAATAATATTTGGTTTAATATCCAATGATACTGCACTTCTATAAAGACTTTGCTTTATTGATCCTTCTCTGAATACAATTTTTTTATTTAAATTTGTTATTATTTCTGTAATTTTAAAATCATTTTTTAATCCATCTCTTACAAGATAAATCCTTTTACTTTTTGAGAGTGGATATATCAGTTCTTTAATCTCATTTTCCTTTCGATCATATATAAACTCTATTTGATCATTTTCTTTTAATTTTTTTAAGTCCGTTTTTGTTGAAAGAATGTTAATTATTTTTTCCACCTCCGACCTTGGAACAGAGTGATTAACAAGAACATTTTTTAAATTTTCACCAGCCTTTATTAAATATCTTTTTTCTATAAATCTAGGTTCTTGTTTTGATAATCCGTAGTTAATTGTTTTTTTTAAATATGAATTATTTAATATATTTATCCATGTATGGATCTGCGCCTGTCTTTTGTTATTATAAAAATTTAATGAAATAAAAGTTATAAAAACTAATACTAATAAAAATAAAAACTCAATTTTTATTTTCAATTTAAAGTTATTGCTATGAAAGAAATTAAGTTTCATGTGAGGGCTTTTAAAATATCTATTTTCCAGATAATGTTAAATAAACCCTTATTTTTCAAGGTTTTTTTGATAAAAAAAGGTATATATGTTCTTGATTTACCATTTTTTTATATTATAAGCGTCTAACTCAATATTAAAATTATTGATTTATTAGGCTTTTTTAGCTGTTAAAGGTTAAAAATGACTAATTAGCTATTTTATTCGTTAAATATTAAGAAGAGAAGTGTGGACGGTTAAGGTTACCAAAATTTGTCGTACACACTTCAATCACATATAAATTTATTCTTAGATTT
>MDSV01195553.1_pt1 | contig 33461 bp, 27 predicted proteins | sample 810851 | NCBI WGS metagenome assembly MDSV01 (sample SAMN05326640, study PRJNA326480) | marine metagenome | isolation source: seawater | place: Atlantic Ocean: North East | collected 2012 | reverse complement strand
AACAGCTTAAAAGTTTTAACTTTAATTTAAACAAAAAATTTATTTTCAAATTTTCAAAAAACTTAAATAAAGTGATCAACCAAGATATTGTGTTTCCAATATCTTATTTAAAAATTTTACCCAAAAACTTCATAGAAAAAAACAAGATGGTTTTGATTGCTCATCCTAGTAAATTACCTAAAGGCAGAGGTTTTGCACCTGTGCAATATGAAGTTTTAAACAATAAAAATATAATTTATATATCGTTAATAAAAGCAAATAATGATAAAGTTGATAGTGGCCCAATATGCATTCAAAATAAATTTCTTTTAAATGGTTTGGAGCTTTCAGACGAAATAAGATATAAACAGGGTAAAGCAATACTTAAAATAGTAAAAAATTTTTTAAAAATGTACCCAAAAGTAAAATTTAAAAAACAAAGAGGGAGAAGCTCTTTTAATAAAAGAAGACATCCAAAAGACAGTGAGCTTAACATAAATAAATCTATTAAAGATCAATTTAATCACATGAGAATTAATGATAATAAAAAATACCCTTCTTTCTTTATATTTAAAAAGAAAAAGTTTATCTTAAAAATTTTTGAAGAGGATTATAAAAAATAAATATGCAATTATCTGTTGTAACAACTTCGTTTAATTCTGCAAATTATATTGAAAAGTTTTTAGAGAATATTACTAATAATATTAAAGAAGCGAACTTTACAAATTATGAAATCATAATTGTAGATGATGGTTCTTCTGATGATACTTTAGAGAAATTAAATAATATTAAAAAAAAAATAATCAAATTACCATAACACAATTGTCCAAAAACTACGGACATCATAAGGCTTTAATAACTGGACTTAACCAAGCCTCTGGTGAGTTAGTGTTTGTTATTGATAGTGATTTGGAGGAAGACCCATCAAACTTAATAGTATTTTTAAAGGATATAGAGCAAAATGATATTGTTTACGGTGTTCGGAAAAAAAGACATGCTGGAGTTTTTTCTAATTTTTTTGGACAATCTTTTTATAAATTATTCAACTTGATAAGCACTAGTGAAATACCAGAAAACTTAGCAACAATAACCTTAATGAAAAAGAATGTTTGCGACGAGTTATGTAAATTTGGGGAGAACGAGATTTTTTTTCATGGCGTTTTACATACTGTTGGATTCAAGAAGAAAGAAATTCAAATAGAAAAAAAATATAAAGGTAATACTAATTATAATGTTACCAGAAAAATAAATCTTTTTTTTGATGCAGTCACTTCATTTAGTAGTGTGCCATTAAAATTTTTTTTCTATACAGGGCTTATAATTTCCTCTTTTTCAAGCCTTTACGCAATTTTTTTATTTATTAAATATTTTTTAAATAAAATATCAGTACCTGGATTTACAACAGTGACCGTTTTAATTCTCTTCTTTGGAGGTTTTATAATGATGGGTATTGGGGTAGTTGGAATTTATATTCATAAAATTTTTTTAGAGGTGAAAAAAAGACCTAGGGTAACAATTAAGAAGAAATTTTAGTTTTGAAAAAATGAATTAATTTTTTTTCAACTTTATCTAAATCACTTTTATTTAAAAAAGTGTGAATAGGTAATCTAAGTACTCTTTCAGAAAATTGTTTTGCATTTTTAAGCTTTCTTCTGTCCAAATTCATGCCAACTTTTGAAAGATGTAAAGGTTCATAATGTGAAACTGAACTAATATTATTTTTTTTTAAAAATTTTATAAGCTTTTCTCTTACTGATTTATTTTTTAATAAAATATATCTCATATGATAATTTGTACTAATGCTTGTATCCATATCGGTAATATGGCTTCTTAAAGTTTTTCTTTTAAAAATATTTGAATAGATTTTAAAGCAATAGGCTCTTTTTTTTTGAATAAATTTAAGTTTTTTTAATTGAAAAAATAAAAATAATGATTGAAGTTCGGATAGATAAAAATTTGAACCAATTTCTTTCCAAGAATATTTAGATACCTTTTTTTCCTCAAACAAACTTCTATTCGTTCCTCTCTCCCAAATTATTTGAGAAATTTTTTCATATTTTTTATTATTAACAATTAACATTCCTCCCAGCCCACAATGTAGATTTTTTGATTCATGAAATGAAATACACCCAAAGTCACCAAATGAACCAGCAAATTTTAATTTATGTTTTAAATTTAAGGCCTGCGCTGCATCTTCGATAATTTTAAATCCATATTTTTTTTTTTGTTTTAGAAAAAAATCTATATCCTCCAATTGACCTGCCTGGTGAACTATTACAACCGCTTTAGTGTTTTTATTTACAATTTTTAAAAAATCTTTTTTATCAATCCTTGGATTGTCTTTGTTGCTGTCAACAAATCTAATTTTATATCCACATCTTAAAAAGGCTGAGGCTGTTGTGGGATACGCATATGATGGAATTATTACTTCATCAGATTTTTTAAGCTTAAGGCATAATGCTGAGATTTCTAAAGCAGAAGTGCAGCTATTAGTCAAAAATACTTTTTTAAATTTAAATTTGTTTTCTAAATATCTTTGCGTCTTTTTTGTCCAGTATCCATTTCCACCATATGAAACAAAATTACTTTGCTTATTTAATTTCAAAATTGCATCTTTACTAGTGAATGGGATATTAAAATTAATCATTTTTACTTAAAATATTTTCTTCTTAAAAATTTAAAATACATTGAGTCTGGACCAAATATAATATTTTTAAACTGGGATTTTTTGATAAATTTTTTTATATATGCAATTTCATGTATATTGCCTATCATCAGTTTTTGTTTTTCTTGCATTAATCCAACAAATTTATTTACCTTAAATATATTATGCGAGGTGCCCATATCAAACCACTTATATCCTCTTCTTAAAATCTTATAGCTTAATTCTTTTGAATATAAATATTGTCTTAGTAAATCAGTAATTTCTAATTCTCCTCTGGATGATGGTTTTAAATTTTTTACTAATTTTACAACTTTATTATTAAAAAAGTATAAACCTGTTATAGCTAAATCATTTTTGTTTTTTTTTAATTTTTCTCTTACATTTCTTATATTTCCTTTTTTATCAAAAATTACATTTCCAAAATCCTGGGGATTCATAACCGAATGCAAAAATATTGTGGCACCTTTGTTTTTATTAAAAGCAGAAATGAAATCTTTGGATAATTGTGGACCATAAAAAAAATTATCCCCTAATAACAATATATTTGATTTCGATTTACCAATAAACTTACTAGCTAATGAGATTCCTTCCGGAATGCCGTTTGGTTTTTTTTGTATTTTATATGATATTTTTAAACCAAATTTTTTTCCTGATCCTAAAAGTTTTAAAAAAAGACTTTTTGATTTTATGTCAGTAATAATGAGAACATTTTTAATATTCATCAACATTAAAATCGATAACGGATAAAAAATCATTGGTTTATCGAAAATTTGAATAAAGTGTTTATTGTAAATTTCAGTAATTGGTTTAAGTCTGGTGCCATAACCACCAGCCATTAATATTGCTTTCATTTTAGATCTTTTCCAATTCTATTGAGTTTATAATTTTGTGATTTAAATAAAGATTTATTATTCTTTTTTAGGTACCAATAAATAGTTTTTTCGAGTCCATCTTCTAGGGATGTTTTTAATTTCCATCCCAGTTTTTTAATTTTGCTATTATCTATAATGTACTTTTTATCGTGTCCTGGTCTATCCTTCACATAAATAATTTTTCTTGGAATCTTTTTGTTTTTTATTTTTTCCATTATTTTATAAATTTTATTTACTATGATTTTATTTGAAAAAGATTTTCCACTTCCAATATTATAAATATGTCCTACCTTACCTCTCTTTAACAAATAATAAATTGCATTTACATGATCTTTAACATAAATCCAGTCTCTAAAATTTAAACCTTTTCCATACAATCCCACGTTTTGGTTTTTTTCTATTTTAGCAATGACAGTTGGTATTAATTTTTCAAAAAATTGAAAGGGTCCATAGTTATTTGAACAATTCATTATAATTACTGGCATTTTATATGTTTTAATAAAAGATGTTGCAACATGATGGGCTGATGCTTTAGAAGCGGAATATGGATTATTAGGTTTTATAATTGAACTTTCATTAAATTTTTTTTTGGATCTAATTTCTAAATCTCCAAAAATTTCATCTGTTCCTAAATAAAAAAATTTAAATTTTTTTTTTTTAAATTTTTTATAATATTTTAAGGAATTAGATAACATAGAATATGTGCCATTAATGTTTGCTGTCAAAAATTTCTTTCCATCTTCTATGGACCTATCTACATGTGTTTCTGCTGCTAAATGGATAACGTAATCTGGTTTGTGTTTATTTAAAATTTTTTCCACAATTCGGGTATTATTTACATCTAATTTTTTAAATGTGTAATCTTTAAAATTCTTTGTAAATTTTTTATTTGAAGGATAATTTAATATATCTAGATTTATTATTTTAAATTTTCTCGATAAAAGAAATTCAACAAGGTTTGTTCCGATAAAACCACACCCTCCAGTAATTAAAATTGTCTTTTTATTCATTATATATAGTTTATTTATTTAATGATATTATATTAAAGGAATGAATCAATTAAAGAGAGCATTATATCTAAATTTAGTTATTTTATGTTTGGTCTGTTTAATTCTTATTTCATTGAGATTTATTAATACAATATCATTTCTTGAGCCATTTCACTCACAAACTGGTGGAGCTGAAGATACAGGTTTTTTAGCTATATGGTTAATTAAAAATAGCCTATGGAATTATAATCATTTTGAAAATTTTAGCATACACCTAGATCAACCACAAATTTTTTCAGTTTTTCATTATAATTGGCTTTTGTATTATTTAAATGGAACAATAGTAAATCTTATTCAGAGCATTTTAAATGTCGATGATTTGTGGCTGCCTACTATCGTCAGAATATCCTGTTTATTTTTTAGTATAATTATATTTGTTATCTTAATTAAAACTTTTAATTTAATTAAAAAAGATAATATCAATTATTTAATTTCATTTTATTTAATTTTTGGTCCTATGACAGGATTTTGGGTAATTTCTGGTAAGCCAGATATGTTCTATATTATATTTGAGATATCGGCTCTTTTCTTTTTTGCTAAAAACATAAAAAATTTAAATTTTAATAAAATTTTGATTACAATTTTATTGTGCTATCTTTCTTGGTCAGTAAAACAAACATCATTTGTTACATTATTATCTGTTGGGTTATTTCTATTATTAAACAAAAAGTATTTGTACTTGATTTCATCAATTATGCTGTTTTCGATACTCTTATTTTTAACGTATTTTTTTGGACCAGATAAATTGTTTAGCAGTATCTTTTGGCAAGATGGTGCTGCCTTGTCATTTAGTTATAAACATTTTTTTAATGTTTTTTTAGATAGTGTTTCAAAAACTGTATTTATTTATGCTTTGTTTTTAATTTATATTGCAAAAATTTTTTTAAAAAAAAATTTTTTTAAACAGAAAATTTTAATCAAGAATGATTTTCATTTTTTTTTTCTAATTGGATTTATTATTTCTTTATCTCAAATTTTTCTATCATTTCATTATGGAAGTGCTGTAAATTATTATTTTATACCCACCATTTATTGTGCTTTGATTTTAGCGCCTCTAATACATGATTTTAACAATGAAAATAAAATAACAAAGTTGTTTTATTTATTATCAATCAACTTACAAATAATTTTAATTTTTTTTATTTTTTTACAGATAAAAGGCAGCTTAGCTCCAATAAAATATAACAATATTAATGAATTCTCAAAATGTGTTAAAAATTTAAAAAGTCCAATTTTGTCTGCTCATAAAGATTATTATAGACTTCCTTGGATTACATTGTACGAGGATAACAATCCTATTTTGCCAAGCATGATGTACGAAAATTATTACAAAAATGTAAAAAAAGAAAATAGACCTTTGAATATCTTGGTTAAAGAAGGAAAGTTTCAAACTTTAATTTTGGGAGAAACAGGAAGTTATGATTTAAAAAACTATATATTACTTAAAGAATGTATCTCAACGAAGCCTGTTAAGGTTTATATAAAAAATAACTAAAGTAATTTCTTAAAATTTGGTTTGAAATAGTTGGGCCCCTTCATTACTTTTCCTTCATTATTATAAATTGGCTTTCCATCTGCGCCTAACTTGCTCATATTTGATTTTTGCACTTCTTCAAAACATTTATCTAAATTAATACCAAATGCATGCCCAGCCCCATACGCAACATAAAGAATATCTGTTAATGCATCAGCAACTTCTGTTATATTATTTTCTTTTACTGCGGTTGTTAATTCGTCTAATTCTTCTTTAATTAAATTTATTCTTAAGTTATTAATTTTTTCGGAGCTTAAAGAGGCTTTAGTTTTTACCTCCTGACCAAAAGAATTCATAAATAATGCGACTTTTTCAAAATTTGTCATTAACCTCCTATTTAATTTTATTTATATTTATTGTATAATATTTAGATCATTAATAATTTAATTTAAACAATGAAAACTAGAAAAGAATTTGATAGCATTGGCTATATTAACGTACCTGTGGATAAGTATTGGGGTGCTTCTACTGAAAGATCAAAAAAATATTTTAACATTGGTAATATAAAGGTTTCAATTGATATTATTAAAGCAATAGCAATTATTAAAAAATCTGCTGCTTTAGTTCATTTAAAGAATAAACAGATAAATACAAAAATTGCTAATTCAATTATAAAAGCTTCATCTGAAATAATTGCAGGTAAATTAGATGATAATTTTCCATTAAAGGTTTGGCAAACTGGCTCTGGAACTCAAACAAATATGAATGTAAATGAAGTCATTTCAAATAGAGCTATAGAGATATTAGGTGGAAAAAAAGGAACAAAGAAACCAGTACACCCTAATGATCATGTTAACAAATCACAATCCACTAATGATGTTTTTCCAACTGCGATGCATATTGCAATTTGCCTTAAAGTAAAAGAACAATTAATTCCTAGTTTAGAGGGCTTGAATAAAGAACTTAAAAAGAAAGTAAAAGAATTTAAAAAAATAATAAAAATAGGTAGAACTCATTTACAAGACGCAACTCCTTTATCTCTAGGTCAAGAATTCTCAGGATATCAATCACAGATTAATGACTCTATTAAAAGAATCAAAGAAAGCTTAAATGAAATTTATTTTTTAGCCCAGGGTGGAACTGCTGTAGGAACGGGAATAAATACAAAAAAAAATTTCGATAAAAAGATTGTTTTTGAAATAAAAAAAATTACAAAACAGCCATTTAAGCCAGCACCTAATAAATTTGCTGCTTTGGCATCACATGACGCAATTGTAAATTTTTCTGGCTCACTTAATACAGCCGCTGTAGCTTTAATGAAAATAGCAAACGACATTAGATTCCTGGGCTCAGGTCCTAGGGCTGGCTATGCAGAGCTATTATTACCAGAAAATGAACCGGGTTCATCTATAATGCCTGGAAAGGTAAACCCTACACAATGTGAAGCTTTAACTATGGTTTGTGTAAAAATAATTGGTAATCATAATAGTATTACAATTGCTGGATCCCATGGACATTTTGAATTGAATGTTTATAAGCCCTTAATTGCTCATAATATATTACAGTCAATAGAGCTATTATCTGATAGTACAAAAAATTTTTCAAATTTTTGTGTTAAAGGTATTAAAGCTAATAAAAAAAGAATTAACGAGCTTGTAAATAACTCGCTAATGTTGGTAACAGCTTTAGCTCCAAAAATTGGATATGATAATGCTGCTAAAATTGCTAAAAAAGCCTTAAAAAATAATTCCTCTTTAAAAACTGAAGCCTTAAAAAGCGGACTAATTGATGAAAGCAGTTATAATAAGTTAATAAATTTAAAAAAAATGATTTATCCCTCCTAAGAGGAAAATAAAATATTTACATAATTTTTCAAATCAATCCAATTCTCAATATTTTTACTTTTATCAAAAACTTCAATATTATCAGAGTCATTAAATATAGGATCGGATACAAATTTTTCATTACTTGTTAAATTAAATTCAAAATAAAAATTAATATTTTTTAATTCTTTCCTTTTGTTTTTAGGAATAAGAAATAGTTTAAAAAAATTTTTTTGATTATTAATTTCAGCTCTTACCTGAGTCCTCATTATTAACTCATTATTAATAACATTAAATTCACTTCTATCTAATGTTAAATTTCCAATTTTACTATTCAAATTAATTTTTGATTTATCGACACTTACAGATTTATTTTTTAGATTAACTTTTAAATCAATATCTTTAAAAATTTTATTTCCTTCTATTTTATTAATCAGCAAGTTGATGTCACCATTTAAATTTTCATTTTCATATATAAAATTTTTGATTATTTGCTCTAACAAAATTGGTCTTTTAAAAAAATTTTTTAAATTTAATTTTTCAAACTTAATTTTTGAATCAAAATAAAATGGCTTCAAATAAATATTAGCATCATAATCAAAATCGAAATGATTTATACTTGATTTGACAGATTTAAATTTCAATAATTTTTTTTCTACATCGTAGTTTGATTCAGCTATGAGATCTGCCCTGTTTAACTTGATTTGTGTTATTGTTTTACCATTACCTTGATTTAAAATTTTATTCTCAATATTTAGATTTAAAGGTTTTATTTTTAAATTTATATCTATATTCTTTGTAGATAGATTCTTTCGCCAATAAAAGATTGCATCCTGATTATATAATTTGCCTTTTGCATTTAAAACATTAGAATTGTCATCTTTATCATATTTTAAGTTTATTTGATCAAGTAGTATTAAGTTAATTACAGTATCTAATTTTTTATTTTCTTTAAAATAAAGTCTTGTTTTCGAAAACTGCAAATTTTTTTTTATAGATAAATTAATAATGTCTTTTAAAAATTTAAAATTTTCCTCATCTAATCTTAAGTCAGAGTCTAAAAAATTTATTTTTTCAACCTTTATTTTATTAAGGTCAAACGAACCTATTTTTGAAATATATATATTTGTTTCTTTTGCTTCACCTAATTCTAAATTCCCATTTTCTGATTTAAGAAATATTTTAGAATTTTTTACTTTAAAATGCGGCTTCGGAAGTATAGAATAAGTTATATCTGGACTTAAGCTTATATCAAATGGATAAATTTTATCTATCTCTTTAGATAAATGTTTCTGTAAATCGTGTTTATTATGAATATTAGGAATTGAGTAAAAAAATAACAAGCCAAATACTAAAATAACTAAAAAAATTATAGAGCTGTTAAAATTACTAATTTTGAATTTTTGTATTTTCATATAAATATAATCTAGATTTGATATTTTAAATAAATAAACAAAATGATTAATAACAAATATTTAGATAATTTAAACGAAAACCAAAAGGAAGCTGTAGAGTATCTAGATGGTCCTCTTTTGGTTGTAGCTGGTGCTGGATCTGGTAAAACAAGAGTATTAACATCTAGAATCGCTCATATTATTAATCAAAAAAAAGCTTTTCCTAATCAAATTTTAGCTGTCACCTTTACAAATAAAGCCTCTAAGGAAATGCAGACAAGAGTTTCCAAAATCTTAAAACAAGATGCTGCCGGATTGCCATGGTTAGGAACTTTTCACTCCATAAGCGCAAAAATATTAAGAAAACATGCTAAGGCTGCAAATCTAAATTATAATTTTACAATAATAGATCAAGACGATCAAATTAAAATAATAAAAAACATATCTAAAGCAGAAAATATTGACGTAAAAAAAATTTCTCCAAACTATATTCTTTCAATTATAGATAGGTGGAAAAATAAAGGTTGGTACCCCAAAGATGTAGTTTTGAGTAAAAAAGAAATTTTAGAAAAAAATTTTTTAAATGTTTATAGTATTTATCAAAACAAACTGACTGATTTAAATGCATGTGATTTTGGTGATTTAATTTTACATTGTGTAAAAATATTTCAAAATAACGAGGATATTTCAGAAATTTATTCAAAAAACTTTAAATATATTCTAGTTGATGAATATCAAGATACAAACCATATTCAAAGTGAATGGTTGAAACTATTGTCCTACCATCATAAAAATATATGCTGTGTAGGGGATGATGATCAGTCTATATATAGCTGGAGAGGGGCTGAAATAAAAAATTTTCTCGAGTTTGACAAAGTTTATAAAAATGTAAAGGTAATAAGATTAGAAAATAATTATAGATCGTCACAAAATATATTAACGGTTGCTTCAAACTTAATAAAAAATAATTCGAATAGAGTTGGTAAAAATTTATACAGTTCTAAGGAAAATGGTGATCTAGTGAATTTAAATTGTTACAGAAATGGTAAAGATGAGGCAATAGGAGTTGGGGACCAAATAGAACAATTAAAAAAGAAACATTCTTTAAATGAAATTTCTATTTTAGTAAGAGCTATATTTCAGACTAGAGAGTTTGAGGAAAGGTTTTTAAAAATTGGAATACCATATAGAATAATTGGGGGTATAAAATTTTATGAAAGATCAGAAATTAAAGATTGTGTTGCATATTTAAAAGTTGTTTTTCAAAATCAAGATGACCTTTCATTTGAAAGAATAATCAATAATCCAAAAAGAGCGATTGGTGACACAACCATTAAACAAATGAATGAGTATGCAAAAAAAAATAAAGAAAGTTTAGAAAATTCTTGCCTTAAAATTTTAGAGCAAGATAAATTTAAACCCAAGGCTAAAGTCGGCATAAAATTATTTTTAAATATGATTTCTAAATGGAGAGACGATTTTAAAAAAGGAACAGATCATATAAAATTGTTGCAAATTATTTTGGACGAATCTGGATATAGCCAAATGCTGAAAAACAAAAAGGATTTAGAAAACGAGAATCGACTTGAAAATATTAAAGAATTATTGGTGGCCATGAAAGAATTTGATAATTTAGAAACTTTCTTAGAACATGTAGCGCTTGCAACATCATTAGATAAGCAATGGGAAGGTGAGAAAGTTAATTTAATGACTCTACACGCCTCAAAGGGACTTGAGTTTGATATAGTTTTTCTTCCAGGATGGGAAGAAGGATTATTTCCACATCAAAAATCTTTAGAGGAAAAAGGTGAAAAAGGTTTAGAAGAGGAAAGAAGATTAGCATATGTTGGAATAACAAGAGCAAGAAAAAATTTAAATATTTCGTTTTCTATGAGTAGATTTTACCAAGGTGATTGGATTGATGGAATTGTATCTAGATTTGTAGACGAACTACCTGAGAAAAATTTGAACAAAAACGATAATATTGATAATCAAGACATTGAAGATTTTGACTTAAATCAAGATATTGATTACGAGTCAGAAATCAAGAGTCCAGGATGGATTAGATATCAAAAAAAAATAAATGATAAGTAAAAAAATAAAATTATTACGAGAGCTATTAATAGAAAAAAATCTAGATGGATATCTTGTTCCAAAAAACGATATTTTTTTTTCAGAATACCCAAATATTGATAGACTAAAAAAAATAACAAATTTTAATGGATCAGCTGGCTTAGCTTTGATACTGAAAAAAAAAAACTATCTTTTTGTAGATGGAAGGTACACAACGCAAGCAAAAATTCAATCAGGAAAAAATTATAATATCTTAGAAATTCCTAATTTTTATCCATTTAATGTTTTAGGAAAAATAGAAGAAACCTTAAATATTGGTTACGATCCTAAGCTATTTACAAATTTTTATCTAAATAAGTTATTTAAAAATTATCATAATTTGGTTCCTATTTTTGAAAATTTGATAGATAAAATTTTCAAAAGAGAGACAAATAATTATCAAAGACCTTTCTTTAGTCTCAATTTAAAAGCCTCAGGTGAAAGTTCTTTATCAAAAATTAGAAGATTGAAAGAAATGCTTAAAAAAAGCAGGATAAAAAATATATTTATTAGCGCTCCCGAAAATGTTGCATGGTTGCTGAATATAAGAGGATTTGATAGCCCAAATTCACCAATTCCAAACTGTCAACTTATTTTAAATAATCGTGGAGTTTATTTTTTCTCAGATAAAGAGAAAATTAATAAAATTAGGAAGATTGATCGTTTAAAAAATATTAAATATTGCGAATTTGAAAACTTTGACAGTATAATTAATAAATTATCTGGTAAATATTTTTGTATTGATAAAAACACATGCTCTATATTTAATGAAACTATAATTAGATCAAAATTTAATATTAAATTATATGAAGATCCTTGCTATCTATTAAAATCTGTTAAAAATAAAATAGAAATACACAACATGGAAAAGGCACATATTTCAGATGGCGTAGCTTTAACAAAATTTATTTACTTTATTAAACAAAAAAAAAATTTAAATATATCTGAATTAGAAGTTGTTAATAAATTAGAAAAATTTAGAAAAAAACAAAAAAATTATCTTTATCCAAGTTTTGATACGATTGCTGGAGCCGGATCTAACGGTGCAATTATTCATTATAAGGCAACTAAAAAAACTAATAAAAAAATAAAAAAAAATGATATTTTACTTTTGGACTCAGGGGGTCAATATAAATACGGAACCACCGATGTTACTAGAACTATTAGTTTTGGAAAACAATCTAATAGAATGAAAAATATTTTCACAAGAGTATTAAAGGGACATATTGGAGTTGTATTGTCTAACATTAACAAACTTAAAACAGGAAATAAAATTGATTTTATTGCAAGAAAGTGGCTAAAAAAAATTAATTTAAATTATAAACACGGAACAGGACATGGGGTAGGTTGTTTTTTAAATGTTCACGAGGGACCTCAAGCTATATCATCGTCGAATAAAATTTTACTGAGGAAAGGCATGATATTAAGTAATGAGCCAGGATATTATCAAGTTAACAAATTTGGAATAAGAATTGAAAATTTAGTTTTTATCAAAGAAAAAAATAAAAAATTATTTTTTAAAAACTTAACAATGGCTCCAATTGATAAAGATTTAATCAATGAACATCTTTTAAGTAAAAATGAGAAAAAATATTTATTTAATTATCATTTAGAGGTCTATAACAAAATATCAAAATATTTAAATTTAAAAGAAAAAAATTGGTTGGCAAATTTAATTTAACATATTAAGCCACTCGTCTTGACTTAATATTTTTATATTTAACTGCTTAGCATGATCAACCTTTCTAGCAGTAGGTTTGTCTCCTGTTATTAAAAAATTTAATTTTGAAGTAATAGAGCTAAGTATTTTTCCTGAATTTTTTTCAATTAGCTCTTTTGCTTCAGATCTACTAATGTTTGTTAGTTTGCCAGTAAACATAAAAGTTTTATTTTTAAACTTTCCATCTTTGAGTCGTTTACTACTCTCTAAAATAATGTATTTTTCTAATGCTTCTACAACATTAAGATTTGATTTATTTGAAAAAAATTTAATTAAAGAGTCAACTTGAGTATTTCCTATACCATCGATGTTTAAAAATTTTTTAAATTGATCTTTTTTACTTAGTTTGAAAAGTTCTTTTACACTTTTAATTTCATTTGAAATAAGTTTTGCACTTTCTAGTCCAATATGTCTTATTCCTAAAGAAAAAATAAACTTTTCCAAACTCACTTTTTTTGATTCATCTATTGAGTATTTTAAATTAGATGCCGATTGCTTTCCCCAACCATCAAGATTTTTTATTTTATCAAAATTTAAGTTAAATATATCTTGAGGATATCTAATTAATTTTAGTTCCCAAAATTTTTCAACAACCCTTTTTCCAAATCCTTCAATATTTAATGCTTCTTTTGAAACAAAATGCTTAAGCCTTTCTTTTGCCATTTTATCACAATCAAAACCTCTATCTGGACATCTTCTAACAGCATCATATTTTTTTGTTGTTTGGTTATATTCTTTAATTGTTTCATAACCACATGGGCATTTATTTGGAAATTTAAATTGTTTTGAATTATTAAATCTCTTAGACAAATCGACAGAAACTACATGTGGAATAACATCTCCTGCTCTTTCAATTTTTACAGTATCACCCACTCTTATATCCTTTCTAAGGATTTCATCTTCATTATGTAGGGTTGCATTTGAAACCACTACTCCTCCAATATTAACAGGTGCAACTTTAGCTACAGGTGTTAAAGCACCTGTTCTTCCAACTTGAATATCTATGTTTATAATTTTAGAAAAACTAAAATGAGCAGAAAATTTATGTGCAGTAGCCCATCTTGGAGCATTTCCAACATAGCCTAATCTATTTTGAAGTTTAAAATCGTTAATTTTGTAAACTAATCCATCAACGTCATATTCTAAATTAAATCTTTTTGTCTCAAACTCGTTATGATTTTTAATTAAATTTTTAGTTCCCTTTATAACCCTGTTAAATTTGCTTGTTTTAAATCCCCACTTATTTAAATTTTCTAAAAACTCAGATTGTTTTGATAGATCGTTGTTTTTGTAAAATCCAAAAGTATACCCAATAAATTTTAATGGAATTTTTTTTGTTTCAGAAGAATTTTTTTGTCTTAAAGATCCCGAGGCTGCGTTTCTTGGATTTGCAAATTTTTCTTTCAAAGTTTCAAAATCATTTTTTTTTATAAACACTTCACCTCTGATATCAATGTCTTTAGGGAAATTTTTATCTTTTATTTCGCTTGGGATATCTGAAATTGTTTTTAAATTTTCAGTAATTAGCTCACCTTCATCACCGTCACCTCTAGAAACTCCAGAAATTAATTTTCCATTTTTATAAGTTAATGATGCTGAAATACCATCTATTTTAGGTTCTACGCAATATTCAATTTTATCAGAACTTATATTTAAATAATTAACTATTTTTTTTTCAAAATTTACTAAGTCATTTTCATTAAACACGTTAGAAAGAGAAAGCATTTTTACCCTGTGTTTAACTTTTTTGAAATTTTTTGATGGTTTATAACCAACTACTTTTGAAGGAGAAAGTTCACTATTTAAAAAATTATATTTTTTTTCTAATTTTAAAATTTTACCTTTAAGATCATCGTAGGCTTTATCGCTTACCAATGGAGAACTATTTTCATAATAAAACTTGTTATATTCAGTTAATTTTTTAATTTTTAAATTATAATCTTTAGTTAAATCTTTTTTATTCATGAAGCTTATTCAAAAAGACCTTTGAATTTTTTCTTTATAAAGTTTTCTTTTTTCTTTTTCTTTTTCTTTTCAATTTTGTATTTTTTATTAAAAACTCTATAACTTTGCTTATACCATTCGCTTGATTGATAATTATACCCAAGTAAGCTTGCATATTTTTTTGATTCATTTTCTAAACCAATAATGTAATAAATTTCAACTGTTCTGTGTAAAGCCTCTTCAACATAAATTGAATCTGGATACACTTCCAATACAGTTTTAAAACGGTTAAGGGCAGATACCCATTTTTTTGAATCTAAATAAAATTTTCCAATATACATTTCTTTAGAAGCTAAAATATCATTAATCAATTCCAATTTAAATTCAGAATCAACTGCAAACTCGGTCTCGGAATAATTTTTAATTACAAATTCAAAATGTTTTTTTGATTTTAATAGCGGTTCAATATCTTTTTTTTCATCAACAACATTTTCATAATAAGTCATCCCTAATAAATAATGAGCATAATCTAGATTTTCATTTTTTGGATAAACTTTCAAAAATCTTTCTAACTCCATTAAAGCATCATCAAAATAATTTTGAGAATAGTAAGAGTAAGCTGCCATTAATGCTGAACGTGAAGCCCATCGAGACTGAGGATATAAAAGCTCTGCTTCATTAAATTTTTTTGCTGCGTATAAAGCATCACCATTAATCTCAAGTTCTTTCAAACCCTCTTTATACGCATCTATCATTTGTAAATCTAAACTTTTATCTGATAAAGCAGATACCTTCTCTTCCTGCTTAATTGAACAGGATGAAGACAAAATAAAAAGTAAGAAAATAAATATAAAATTTCTTAATATCATTGATTATATTTATCAGAAATTTTTAAAAAAACTTAAATTTTTAAGCTATTGATTTCAACGATTTATAATTACCTATTGAGAATGGTATATTTTTCCCCTTAACTTCAATAATAGAATAATTTTCTTTTTTTAATAAAGCTTTTCTTAAAACTTTATTTGTGAGGCTATGTCCACCCTCAATACATTTTACATTGGAAATTAACTTATATCCAATTAAATAAATATCACCTATACAATCTAAAATTTTATGATTAACAAACTCTTTTTCATTTCTTAAACCTTCTTTGTTAAGTATCTTGTTGTCACCTACAACTATTGCATTATCTAAACTTCCACCTTGAGCAAGATCCATTCTTTTTAATTTTTCTACATCTTTATATAAACAAAATGTTCTTGCATTATAAATGTCGGATAAATTATCCTCATAAACATTAACGATATTTCTTTGATTGCCAATTAATTTATTTTTAAAATTAATTTCGAAGTCTATATTTAAACTTAGTTTACTTGGTTCTAAAGTTATTTCTTTAGTACCTTCTTTCACTGATATATTTTTTTCAATTTTGACAACTTTAATAGGTTTGTCAGAAATATTTAGTCCAGCTTTTGTAATTTCTTCAACAAATATTTTTGACGAACCATCTAAAATTGGAACTTCGGAATTATCAAGTTCAATAATAAGATTGTCTACTCCTAAAATAAATAAACTTGCGAGTAAATGTTCTACTGTAGATACTTTTGTGCCATATTCATTTGATAATGTTGTGCAAAAACTAGCATCTGATACATTAAATACACTTGGATAAATTATATTATTTTTATTTAGATCGACTCTTTTAAAAAATATACCAGTATTTGGTGACGCGGGTTTCAATGTTAAATTACAATGTTTACCACTGTGAAGTCCTACGCCATTTAGGTTGATAGTACTTTTAATTGTTTTTTGGTTTAAAATTGACACGAGTAGCTTTATAAGTGTCTTTTTAATATTTTAGAAAACACCAAATATTTCAAGATAATACAGATTATTATTTAAAATAGTCAAAAATTCTCTCAAAAAAGCCAATATTTTTAGTTTTTTTTGATATTATTTCAACTTCTTTGGGGTTGTGTCCAGACTTAACTTTGTAGGCCAATAGATGCATATCTTTACATTTAAATATGTTTTTTTCTGAAAAAGAAATCAAATAGTCATAACAAAAAAATCTTTCTACATTTAAGTTAATTTTGCCAAACAACTTTCTAAATTCTTTAATCTCTAAAGAAGAATAACAAATAAAATCTAAATCCATCGAAAAATTATTATTTTTAATCTCATAATTTGGTTTTTCATATCTTATGGAGTCATAATAATAACTATCTATGACAGTATGAATTATATTTAAATCTTTATTGTTTTTTACTACGTTTAATCTGGCATCTTGCACCAAATATAGTAAATCTTCAGATGATGAAATTTTTTGATTTTTTTTTTTAAATATATTAAATTTTATATAATGAGATCGATTTAGGTTTAAAATTACATTAATATTATGAATCTGTTTTTTTAATATTTTTTCAATTTTAAGAATGTTTGATTTTATATTACTATCTAAAGAGTTTAAAATATTTGTATTATTTTTTTTAATTTCTATTTGATTAAAAAATATCTTTTCTTTTTCATCTTTAAATGCAGAAATAACTAAATATTTTTCATTAAATTCAAAAAAAACAACTTCATTTTTTTCAGACATCAGAAATTACTATATTATCAGCAATTCTTAAATCTATTGAATAATTTTTTTTATTTTCAAGCTCTTTTATTAATTGTTTTGCTATAACTATTGACTTTTCATACCCTACGTTAGGAAGTTTAATCAATATTCCATTTTTTAATTTTAAATCCCATCTATTACTCGGGAGAAAATGGATCTCATCAATAGATTTAAAATGAAAACCATTTTCAATAAGTAGTTTTTTAAATTTAATAAAATATTCACTTTTTATTTCTCCGTAAAATTTTGGTAAATCAAATTTTTCCTCTATGAGTCTTTCTTCAACTAATGTTCCGAATTCATTTATAAGGAAAATTTTTTCATCCTTTTCAATATACGCTACAAAATCTGATAATTCTAAGTTTAAAATTAATTTTTTTGGAAATATTTTATTAACTCTTAAATTTTTAATAAAATTATGTTTCTTAACTTTTGATAAAATTTTTTTTTTATCTATGAAAAGTATATTCTTACCATAAAGATAGGAAAGATCTTTTTTAACAAACTCGTTTAATTTTGTATCTGTTCCAGAGACTTGAATTTCATCTATTTTAAGAAAGTCAAAGTTTAAATTTGAATTATGTGTAGAAGACAAAACAAATAACAAAATTATTATTAATAAAATATTTTTTTTTTTATCTATTTTTGGATGCATCTTTTATTATCCATTCAAGAAGTTTGAGAAAACTTATCCCATTAAAGTTAGCAATTTCAGGTACTAAAGATAAATTTGTTAAACCAGGCTGAGTATTAATTTCAAGAAGATAAAATTTATTTTTATAAAATCTAAAATCAGATCTGGTGACACCTTTGCAGCCAATAATTTTATGTGCCTTTAATGCTATATTCATTAATAATTTAAATTGATTTTTTTTAATTGGAACTGGAATGATATGTTTTGTCTTCGCGCCGATATCATATTTTGCTTTATAGTCATAAAACTGTCTTTTTGGTCTAAGTTCTATAGCTCCTAATTTCTTATTTCCTAAAATTGCAGCCTGGATTTCTCTTCCAGGGATATATTCTTCAATCATCAATTCCTCGTATTGTTTAAGTTTTAAAATAACTTTAAAAAAATTTTTTTGATTACAAATAAATACGTTCACACTTGATCCCTCATTTATTGGTTTTATCACTACTGGAAATTTAAGTTTTTTTTGAATTTTTGTTTTTAATTTTTTTTTAGTAATATTTTTTGAAAACTGATACTTGAAATATTTAGGAGTAAGAATTTTATTTTTTATAAATATTTTTTTTGATATCTCTTTATCTATCGCAATTGATGAGGCTAGAACGCCCGAATGTGTATATCTAAAACCTTCTTTTTCAATAACTGATTGCAAATACCCATCCTCACCATATTGCCCATGCAAGGCGTTAAAAACAACATTAGGTTTAAATGTGTGTAACAATTTAACAAAATTACCATCTGGTTCTGTTATCATTAATTTAAATTTTGAACTAGACTTTAGTTCTTTGAAAACACTCTTAGCAGTTTTCAAGCTTATTTCTCTCTCCTTTGAATAACCTCCTGCTACTATTAAAATCTTTTGACTCATTTATTCCACAATTACAACTTCAAGCTCTACAATAAGATTAGTTTTTTTTTTAATTTGTTTTTTTACATAATTTATTAGTTTTTTCATGTCTTCAGACTTTGCTTTATTTTCATTTATAAAAAAATTGCAGTGCTTGCTTGATATAGATGCATCTCCGAATTTTGTATCTAGCGGTACACATTCCTTAATAATTTCCCAAATTTTTTTATTTGTTTGGTTTACTGGGTTTTTAAATGTGCTCCCACCAGTTTTAATTTTTGTCGGTTGCGCAATATTTTTCTTTTCTTTTAAATTTTCTACTTGATTTTTGATTTTTAATTTGTCCATTAATTGTCCTCTAAAAGTACCACTTAAAAAAATTAATTCTGACTCCAGGCTACTTCCCCTATAAAAAAAATTAATATCCTTTGATGGAATTGCTCTTATATTTCCATGATAGTCAATAGCCTGTACTGATATAAGAATATCTTTAAATTCATTTCCAAAACAGCCAGAATTCATTCTAATACCTCCACCTATTGTTCCGGGAATACAAGAAAGAAATTCAAAACCTCCTATACCATTTTCCTGGGCAAAATCTGAAATAGATTTATCCAAAACTCCACTTCCAGCAATGATTGTATTATTATCTAAAAGGGAAAGATTATTAAATTTTGAGCTTAATTTTATGATTACACCCTCATATAATTCGTCACTAAAAAGTACATTAGAGCCAGCACCTAAAATAAATATTTTCCCTCTTTTGTTGTAAAGTTTCAAAAAATCTAAGAGCTCTTTGAGAGAGTTGGGTTTAAAAAAAATTTTTGTTTTTCCACCTATGTTAAACCAGTTTAAATTTTTTATCTCATAGTTGAAAAAACATTTTCCATTTATTTTTTTTGAGAAATTCTTAATATCCTCTATGTTCATTGTTTAATTTTATTTGGTAAACTTCGTATCCAACTTGATATTGATCCTGCGCCCATCCCAATTACGATACTATTTCCATAAATTGTTTGTTTTATTAGTTTAGATAATTCATGTTCATTTTTTATAATAATTAATTCTACTTTTGAATTTTTAATTAATAGTTTTGAAAAAATGTTATAATTAACTTTTAATTTAATATTTTCACCAGCGTTATAAACTGGACAAAGTATGATCTGATCTGCATCTTTAAATGATTTTGAAAATTCTTCATATAAATGATTAAATCTTGAAATTCTATGTGGTTGAAAAATACAAATAATTTTTTTCTTGTTAAAATATATTTTTTTAACACCTTCTAACACTTTTTTTATCTCTGTTGGATGGTGGGCATAATCATCGATATAATCAACATTTCTATAAGTAAAAATTTTATTAAATCTTCTTTCTACACCTTTAAATTCTTTTAACCCGGTTTTAATTACAGCATTTGGTATTCCAATTGAATAGGCAACTGCTGTAGCCGCCGTGGCATTTAATATATTGTGATTTCCCATTAATGGTATTTTTATATTTTTAATTGAGTCCTTTTTTCTACTTGGCAAATATACATTTAAGTCAAACTTTGTAAATTTAATATCGTGTTCTACATTAGTTAAACTAAAATTTGCTTTTTTGTTAAATCCATACGTCAAAAAATTTCGATTTTTTATTCTGGAAATTAATTTTTTATTTATTTTATCATCTAAACAAATAAAACATTTTCCAAACGAAGGTGTTTTATTTGCAAATTTTAAAAAATGATTTTCTAAATTTTTAAGTGTTTTGTAGAAATCTAAATGTTCAGAGTCTATGTTTGTAATGATTGAATACGTGGGAGGAACGCTTAAAAAACTTCCATCTGACTCATCGGACTCTAAGATACACCAATTGCCCTTACCTAGCCTAGCAGAATTTGAAAATGAATTCAAAACACCTCCATTTATAATAGTTGGGTCTAGTTTGGTCTTTGAAAAGATTGTTGAAATTAGTGAAGTTGTTGTGGTTTTACCATGAGATCCAGCTACTACAATATTTTTCATTAGTGAAACTATATGACCTAGCATCTCTCCTCTTTTATATATTGGAAGTTTTTTCTTTCTTGCTTGAATCAACTCTGGATTATTTTTTTTGATTGCAGAAGATATAACTATAATAGTTGATTTTTTAATATTAATTTTTGAGTGACCAATAAAAACTTTAATTTTATTTTTTTTTAATCTATCTATATTTTTATTTTTTGAGATATCGCTTCCCTGAATCTTGAATCCAAGGCCAGACATTATAATGGCCAGTCCACTCATACCTATGCCGCCTATGCCAACGAAATGAATTAATTCGGTTTTAGCTAATTTAATATTCATTTAGTAAATCTATTAAGTTTTTGTTTATATTATTCCAATTGTTTTGATAAGAAATATTCTCTAAATTTATTTGTTTATTCCTATAATCTTGATCATCATTACTTATAGACTTAAATAAATCGACAATATTCTGAACAAGTTTTTCGTTTTGCTCAAATAACCAACAACAATTTTTTTCACTAAAGTATTTTGCGTTAAAATATTGATGATTATCTTTTGCAAATGGAAATGGGATTGCAACGAATGGAATATTAAAAAAACTAATCTCAGATAAAGTTGACGCTCCACATCTAGTTATTACAATATCGGCTTCCTCATATTTTTTGAATAAATCGTGATTAAAATCAAAAAGATGATATTCAATATTTAAATCAGCATATTTTTTTTTTAAAACTTCGATATTTTTTTTATCAAAAATCTGCTGTGTTAAATTAATTTTATAAAATTTACTAATTTCATTTATTATTTTAATTATAGTTTTGTCAAAAATTTCAGCTCCTTGGCTACCTCCTAAAACCAATAATTTAATTCTCTTATTAATATTAACTTTAGAATTTTTTTTGAAATTATAAATTTCTTTTCTTAACAAAGGATTGATTCTAAAAATTTTATTTTTATGCTTATCTGGGCAATTTATTAATGTTTCGTGATAACAAATAATTCTATTAGAAAATCTTAAAATTGATTTGTTAGTGCGACCCAAAACTTTGTTTGGTTCATACAATATAATTTTAATTTTTAGAAATAATGAGGCAACACAAAATGGTAAAGACATATAGCCTCCAGTTGAAAATAAAATATCAATATTATTTTTTTTTAAAAAAATAAAAGCAGAAAAAAATGACAAAAAAAATTTTATTAAAGATTTTTTAGGGTTAGGTACATCTAATATAGTATATTTGTATTTCCTTTCATCGAAAAATCTTGATCCTCTAACGTCAGTAACTATTTTTAATTCATATTGTTTATTAACATGCTCGTAAAAAGTAATTGCTGGTATAACATGTCCTCCTGAACCACCTGTTGAAATTAAAATTTTTTTCATATTAATATGATATTTGTCTTTTGGTTGTATTAAGAATTATACCACATAAGAATGAAACACTTATTATTGACGAGCCCCCATAACTTATGAACGGTAAAGTCATTCCAGTCGTTGGAAACATTCTAATATTTACCCCCACATGTATAAAGGTTTGGATAAGAATTAAGGAAACGCTTCCTACTAAAATTAATTTTGTCGTATCATCTTTTTCATATTTAATTTTTTTTAATATTTGAAATGCAACAATTAAATATAATAACATCATAAATATTACTATTATAATTCCAAATTCCTCAGAAATTACAGATACTATATAGTCTGTGTGAGCTTCAGGAATTTTCGAGTTTAATTTCCCTTCTCCTATGCCCTTTCCAAAAAATCCACCATTTATAATTGCTTCAGAGGCTTTTTCGGATTGATAATTGTTGCCTGTTTCGGGATTTAAAAAAGAAATTAGTCGAATTTTTATATAACTAAATTTTTCAATAAAAAAAATTAAGTATACTAAAACACATCCACAACTAAGAAAAAAAGAGAAGAAAAAAAACAAGTTTATACCTGATACAAAAATTAATGATAACCATGTCATAAGTATCAATAAGGTCTGACCTATGTCTGGTTGACTCAAAAGTGATAATATAATTGGTATTAAAATTATAAAACTGAGTAAGTATCTTTGTAAAGCTGATATTCTTGAATTCGCTAATACTAAAGATAATAAGATAATTAAAAAAGGCTTTAAAATTTCTACCGGTTGAAATCGTGGTAGAATACCAAAATCGATCCATCGTTTTGAACCTTTAATTTCTACACCAATAAAAGGAACCAAAAGAAGAATTATTAATAAAACTATAAAAAAAAATATACTAATTTTAAAAAGGTTATTTTTTTCTATAAATGAAAAGAAAAGTATAATGAATGAGCCGATAATTACAAACACCAAATGTTTTAAGAAGAAATAATATGAATTGGTATCTAGTTTATCAGAGGCAATTATTGATGTAGAAACTAAAGAAAAAAATAATCCTAAAGCTAACAGTAGAATAAATAAAAATAAAATTATCTTGTCTATATTCTTCCACCATCCAAAATAAATATTATCAAAATTAAAATTATTTTTCATTCAGTTTTTTTATAAAATTTGTCTTTTTTACGATATAATTGAAATACTCGCCTCTATCTTCAAAATTTTTAAATTGATCAAAGGATGCAGCAGCTGGACTGAATATCACACATATTGATTTTTTATAAGTAATTCTAGTATCTTTAATTATTGATAAAACTGAATTTTTAATGTCTGATATAAGTTTGTAATTTACTTTACCATTAAACTTTTTTTTAAAAAAAATTTTATTTTTTCCATACACATATACTGTAATATTTTTGAAGAATTTTTTATTAAGTAAAAATTTATCGCCTTTTTTAGGTAAACCACCTACGATCCAAAAAATATTTTTGTATGATTTCAATAAATTTTCACTGGATGCAAAACTTGTCGATTTTGAATCGTTTATTATAACAACGTTTTTATTTTTATAAATTATCTCCTGTCGGTATTTAAGTTGCTTAAATGAATTTAGAGCTTTAAAAATATTTTTTTTTAACAATCTTAATTCTTTACTTATTGCAAAAACAAAAGCCAAATTCTTTTGATTATTAAGGTTATTAAAATATGAATTTTTTATTTTTTTAATGTCATTTTTTTTTAAATTTGTATTAACTTTAATTACCCTTGAATTAAGTTTATTTATTTTAATTTTGCTTTTAATTTCACGATTATTTACATCAAAAAATGATAAGCCCTTCTTATTTTGTGAATAAAATAATTGCATTTTAGAATTAAAATAATTTTTATAATTTCCATGCCTTTCCAAGTGATCGGGTGTAATATTTAATATGATTGCGTAATTTGTCCTAAAATATTTACTATATTCTATTTGATATGATGAAGCTTCAATAACAAAAATTGTATGTTTTTTAATTTTATCTTCCTGTAAGATTGGTTTTCCAATATTTCCTGTTAATCTTGCATCCCTTTTACTTTTTTTTAAAACTTCATAAATAAGTTTTGAAGTAGTTGATTTTCCATTTGTTCCAGTAATTGTTATAGTAAAATTATTTGGATATGCATTATAAAATACGTCCAGCTCACTGATAACCTTGTCGGAATTTAATAGTAAATAACTTTTTAGTTTGCATGTATTTTTATTTATCCCAGGACTTATTATTATAAAGTCATATTTAGATTTTAAAACTTGTTTAAAATTAATTAAATACTTTTTAAAATTATTTGTTATTCCAATTTTAAAATCGTCATAAATATTTACATGATTTTTTTTTTTTAAATATTTAAATGAAGCAATTCCAGTCTTGCCAAATCCATATATTAAAATTTTTTTGTTAAAAAAATCCACTTTTCAATTTTTGAACTACCTTAATTTAAGAGTTGCTAAACCAATCATAGCTAAAATGATTGATATAATCCAAAATCTCACAACTATTGTTGACTCTGCCCATCCCTTTTTTTCAAAATGATGATGAATCGGCGCCATACGAAAAATTCTTTTTCCTGTTAACTTAAATGAAATTACTTGAACTATAACTGATACCGCTTCTAATACAAACAACCCACCTGTAATTGCTAAAACTATTTCATGCTTTGTAATAATACCTATTCCACCTAAAGAACTACCTAGTGCAAGAGAGCCAGTGTCTCCCATAAAAATTTTAGCAGGTGGAGCATTGAACCATAAAAATCCAATACATGCTCCAATTATTGAGCCGCAAAAAATTGTTACCTCTCCGACATCCTCAATATAAGTTATCTGTAAATAATCTGAAAAAACTACATTTCCGGTTACATAGCTGATAAAAGCAAAACAAGCAGCAACCAAAATTACTGGGACTGTAGCTAAACCATCAAGTCCATCTGTTAAATTAACTGCATTTGAAGAACCAACAATAACAAATACATAAAAAGGTAAAAAAAACCATCCTAAGTTTATTATAATACTTTTAAAAAATGGAACATACAGTTTTTTAATTTCAGGAGAATTACTAAAAGTTATTAAAATATATATTCCAATTAGTGCTAATAAAATTTGTAAAATTAATTTATATTTCGACGAAATGCCTTCAGAATTTTTAAATTTAATTTTTTTTAAGTCATCATATGCGCCTAACAAACCAAAGGATCCAACAATAAAAATTAAAAACCAAATATATGGATTATTTAAATCACCCCAAAGTAAAACCCCTGAAAAAAGTCCAATTAAAATTAAGACTCCTCCCATGGTAGGAGTGCCTATTTTTTTTATTATATGATTTTCTGGTCCATCCTCTCTAATTGGATCATGAATTTTTTTTGTTGAAAAAAAATTGATAAACGGGGTTCCTATTAAAAATACTATTATCATTGAGGTGAACATTGCTAAGCCCGTTCTAACTGTTAAATATTTGAATACATTTAAAAAAGAAAAAGTATCTAAGAAACTTAAAAGAAAACTATAAAGCATTATTTGTCCTTTTTTTTAAAATATTTACTATATTATTTAATCCTGTTCTTTTAGATCCTTTTATCATTAAATAATCATTGTTTTTAATATTTTTATGAATTAGTTCAAAAATATCCTTTTTGTTTTTCAATATTCTTCCTTTTTTATGAGTATAAATTCTATTAAATGTTTTTTTAATATAGTTTCCATAAACATATACTTTATTTATTTTGGCTTTATTAAGGTATTTTGATGCATCAATATGAAGTTTTGTTGAATATTTGCCTAATTCCAACATATCTCCAAGAAGAATATTTTTTTTATTTTTATTAATCTTTAAGTTACTAAATCTGTTAATAGCAAATTTTAAAGACAAAGGATTAGAGTTATAACTTTCATCGATTATTCTTACTTTTCTTTTTTTCATTTTAAACACAAAATTATCTCCTCTACCAGAGGGGGTTTTATATTTATAAAAAATATTTTCATTGATGATGTTTTTTTTTAAAATTTTTGAAATTATAGTAATTACCGCTAATAAATTTTCTACAATATGAATATTATTTTTTTTAATTTTAAATTTTCGTAAATCTCCAAAAACTCTTACAAACAATACATGATGGAAATTATTTTTTTTTATTTTCAGTAATTGTACATCGGCACTTAACTTTTTACTAAATGTTAAAATTTCAATGTTTCTTCTCTTGGCTATTTTCTTGAGAAAATTAAAAAATTTATCATCTTTGTTTAAAACAATACATCCATGATCTACAATATTATTAATTATTTCCGCCTTTGCTTTTGCGATTTCTTTTAGATTTTTAAAGTTTTTTATATGGGCGTAAGAAATATTTGTTATTATTGCTATATTGGGTTTTACAAGATTTGATAATTTATTAATTTCACCCTTTTTATCCATGCCAATTTCGAAAACACCAAAAATATTTTTTTTTTCAATATTAAATAAAGACAATGGAACACCAAATTTATTATTGAAGGATTTTCTAGAATAAGTTGTCGATTTAATTTTATTTATACTTTGTCCAAGTAACTCTTTTAGTGACGTTTTTCCTGCGCTTCCAGTAACTCCTATAGCTATAATATTCGATGTTTTTCTAATTATTTTTGATAATTTTGTTAGATGCTCTAAACTATTATTGATTTTGACTATTTTATTATTTTTCGAATATTTCTTACTAACCATCGAAATTGAAGCTCCGTTATTAAGCGACTCATTAGCAAATTTATTTCCATCAAAATTTTTGCCTTTAATTGCAAAAAAAATATCATTTTTTTTTACTTCCTTTGAATTAATTGATGCATTTTTAATATTTGGAATGTTCTTAAGTTTAATATTTTTCGTATTTTCAATAACAATATTTGTCTTCCAGTTATTATGGAGATAGTTATTTTTTTTTCTTATTGAATTTAAAATACATTCTCTGTCTGAAAAAAAAATTTTTTTCCTGTATTCCTGATAGTTTTCATGTCCTTTACCTGCAACAATAAGTATATCTCCTGATTTAAGATTTTTTATCGCTTCATTAATGGCTTTACCCCTTGAGGAAAAATCTAAAACTTTTGTTTGGTTAATTCCTTCTTTTATTTGTTGTCTAATTTTTTTAGGATTTTCATTTCTTGGATTATCATCAGTTAAATATATTTTATCACAAAGTTTATCTGCAACCTTGCCCATCAACTTTCTTTTAGGCTTATCTCTTTCTCCTCCACATCCAAAAACAAGAGAAATATTACTAAATCTAAATTGTTCCCGTAAATTATTTATGCAAGTTTCTAATGCTTTTGGAGTATGCGCATAATCAAGAAATACTTTAGATCTATTTTTTACTAAACCAACTTGCTCAAATCTACCGTTTACAGGTTTAACAAATGTAACTTGTTTAATAATTCTTTTTAAAGGAATAAATTTATTTGCTGCGGCTATAGCCATTAATAGGTTTTTAATCTGAATTTTTCCAACTAAGTTTGTAGAAAACTCGTATTGTTTTTTTTTATAAACAAATACAATGTGTTGTTGATTATTAATAAAATTGTGGTTTTTTAATGTAAGATCAGAATTTTGATTACCAACACTTATGTGGCTTAACTTATTTTTTTTAAGAACTTTATTAATTTTTTTTGAAATTTCTGTATCATTATCATAAATGGAAATTGATTTTTTTTTCATTAAATTATTAAACAATATCATTTTTGAATTGTAGTAATCTTTAAAAGATTTGTGATAATCTAAATGATCTCTCGATAAATTTGTGAATATTCCAATATCAAATTTTAAATGATCTAGTCGGTGTTGCTTTAAACCATGCGATGATGCTTCTAATACAATATTTTTAATTTTTTTTTCTTTAAATTTTGTTAAAATTTTTCCCAAACTTAAAGGGTCAATTGTAGTGTTGCTGATACTTTTTAATTTATTTCCATCATGAACTCCCAAAGTTCCAATTGAGCCTACTTTAAGTTTACATAATTTTAAAATTTGAAAAAAAAAATTTGAAATAGATGATTTTCCATTAGTTCCAGTTACGGCTACTATTTTTAATGAATTAGTATTGTATATTTTAGAAACGGCTTCAGTTAAAAGTTTTCTTGGATTTTTTGAATTAATAAATAAGACATTTTCTCTCTTTCCATCAGATTTATTTGATGAAACAATAGTTTGTGCACCCCGTGAAATTGCATCATCAATAAATTTATTCCCGTCAAATTTATTTCCTTTTATTGCAAAAAAAACATCTCCTTTTTTGCATTTCTTGCTATCAAATTGAATATTTTTAAATTTATGCTTTTTATATTTATAATCTATCTTCTTAATTAACTTTCCAAGTTCCATAAATTGCTTTTTTCAAAATTGCTAATATTTTGTGGCTATAATAGGTCCAATTTTTTCTATAATTTTTCCAGCTACCTCAACTGAAGTCCATCCTGCTGTATTTCTATGGTTTCCTTTATATTTAAAGCCACTTCCGTCCTTATAATTGTATACATAATCTTTGTTGGGCAATGGTTCATCTAAAAGAACTACTAAAATAAATTTAGGTTCGGATATTGGAAAAATTGATGCAAAGGTATTTATTTTTTTATTACTGTATTTTCCATTTGAGACTTTTTGAGCTGTTCCCGTTTTACCTCCTACTTCATATCCTGGAATATTAGCAAAACCTGCTGTTCCTTCCTTGGTTGATACAACTTTTCTTAAAGTTAAATTTATTTTTTTTGAAATACCTTTATTAATAAGTTGTATTTTTTTTTTATCTCTTATTTTTTTATTTATAATCAAGGTTGGTTCCACTAAAAAACCCCCATTTGAAATTATTGCGTAAGCTTTTACAAGTTGTAATAATGTAGTACTTATTCCATGACCAAAGGAACTCGTGGCTAGTTTGCACTTCCCAAAAACTATATTTTCAGGAGTTCCTACCTCTTCTATATCAAAATCAATTTTATTTATTATTCCTAAATTTTCTAAAAAAATTTTAAATTTTTCTGCTCCAACTTTTTGTGCAATTCTTACTGATCCAATATTACCTGATCTAATCAAAATCTCCTCTGCTGTAAGTGATGATGGAATATCATAATCATATTCTGATATTGGATTCCCAGCACACCATATTTTTTTTTCTAAATTTTCAAATTTAGTATCCATATCAACAACACCATAATTTAAAGCCGCAGCTAATGTAAACGTTTTAAAAACAGATCCTAATTCGTAAACTCCCTTAGTAGCCCTATTAATAAAATTAGGATCAAAAATTTTTTCTCGTTTATTTAAATCAAAGTCAGGGAGAGAAACCATTGATAATATTTCTCCATTATTAATATCCATTAAAATAGCTGCGCTGCCTTTATAATGAAATATATTACTAAATAAAACTAACTGCTCTTTAATTAAATGTTGTAAATAAGTATCGACTGTTAAATTTAACGGTTCATTATTTTTGGTCAGTTCAAAATTATATGATTTTTCAAGTCCAGATATGCCATTATTGTCACTATCTATTTGTCCGACAATATGACTGAAAAGATTTTTTTGAGGATAAACACGTGAAATTTTTTGCTCTTCTCTTATAGATTTATCTCCTATCAACAATAATTTGGAGTAATCTTTTTTACTTATTTTTTTTTCTATATAAAAAAATTTATTACTATTTAATTTTTTTTCAATTTCTTTAAAGTTTTTATCAGGGAAAATTATTTTTAAATTTATTAAAAGGTTTTCTTTATTAATTACTAATTTTGGATCAATTCCAATATTTGTAGTCAAAACACTCTTTGCTACCACGTTGCCATTACGATCTAAAATATCAGATCTAAAATTTGATTGACTTATTTGGGTTTTGTCTTCTTTAATTTGAAGTGATCCTAAATATATAACTTTTAAAGAAAATATAATCGAAATAATAAAAAATATAAAAAGTATAAATGATATCCTATTAAAAGAGATTTCTAGTTTTAATTTAGAATTTTCATAACCGAATTCTGAATTATATTCTTCAAGAATTAATTTATTTTCTTTATTGCTCATGTCCTTCGATACTTTTGAATTTCATACTTTTTTTATCAATGATTATTTTACCAAATTTTAATATGTCTTTTTTTATTAATTTCTTATCAAAATATTTTTCTTGAAATTTAAAAAGCCTTTCTGGTGATGTTAAGTAACTGTGCTCTAGAAATACCATTTCATAACTATTTTTTAAAAGTCTTATATTTTCTTTTTTATTGTAAATTTCTTTATCCAATTTTTTTGTAGAGTTTTTTGTTATGGTTGTTGAAAGAACGATAACTAAAACCAAAAATACCACTACTATTTTTTTCATATTTCTCTTATGAGGTTTTCTATTTCTGTTAAATATTTGAATTTTTCTAAAAAAAAATTAAAATCTAAATTATTACTAATCTTCTTAGCGCATCTTAACTTGGCTGATCTTGATGGAGGATTTTTTAATATCTCTTCACGAGAAGGTAAAATAGGTTTTTTGTTAATAAGATGAAATTTTTTTTCACTTGTTTTTAAGTTCGGCAAGTATCTTGATGAATTTTTAATTTCGGAGTATTCCTTAAAAAAGAATTTTACTATTTTGTCTTCTAATGAGTGAAATGTAACAACAGCTATAATTCCACCTATTGGTAATATCTTATAGGCGTTTATTAAACCATTTACTAATTCTGAAATCTCTTCATTAACAAAGATTCTAATTGCTTGAAATACTTTTGTAGAATTATTAATTTTTGATTTTCCTTTTTTTTTAATAGAATTTGTAATGCTCACAAGATCCTCGGTTAATATATTTTTCTTAATCCTTTTTTGTAATATTTTTTTTGCAATTATTTTTGATTTTTTTTCATCTCCATAATACTTAAAAATTTTCCATAAACTCTCATATGATAATTTGTGAATTGCATCATGTGCTGAAATTTTATTTATACCCATGCGCATATTTAGTTTACCTGTGCTATTAAATGAAATTCCTTTTGATAAATCGTTAATTTGATTTGTAGAATAACCTAAGTCAAATATAATACCTTTAATGTTGCTGCTTGGTAAATGAATATTTTCTAGGTCACTAAATTTAGAATTTATAAAATTAAATCTTTTTTTATATTTTTTTTTTAAAAATCGAGCTTGTTCACTACAATCTTTATCTCTGTCAATTGCAAGTATTTGGTTTTTTTTATATTCTAAAATTCTTTTTGAATATCCACCTTGTCCAAATGTACAATCAATGAAGGTGCCACCATAATGAGGGGAAATAATATTTACTAATTCATTTAGTAATACTGGAAAATGTTTTTTTTCCAGTTTTATGATGGCACTCATTTATTTTTTTGAAGATCATTAATTCTTTTGTCTTCTCAAAAATGCAGGAATCTCTAGTTCGTCCTCATCCTCTGAATTTTCTTTATCTGTTTCAAAAGATATGAACTCTTCTTTTTCATGTAATTCTGTGTTTGATTCATTAAACAGCTCTGGAGTCGTTTCTTCATCTAAACCAAAATTTTCAAGACCATTAGAAACTTTGTTTTCTTCCTCTTTAGCAATGTTATTGTCTTGATTATCACTAACAGTTTCGTTTTGTTGACTTAAAATCTCCTCATTATATTGATTGTTTAAATCTGATATTGTTTCGTTGTTAACTGATTTTTCGGTCACAATTTCATTATCAAGTTTTAAAGCATTCGCTCCGCTCATTGCATTGTTGATATTTGTTTCACTAAAATTGAAAGCATTAACATTATTAGTACTTGGAAAATCAGAATAGCCTGGATTTCTATTTTGAATTCTATGCACCATATTAATTACTGATTTTGCTTCGGGTTGTTGACCATCTAACGCAGTTGCAACAATAGATACTCTCATTTTTCCCTCTAAACGCTCATCGGTTATTGCTCCAATTATTAATTCTGCTTCTTGATCAACTTCCGATCTAACTTTATTTACTGCTTCATCGACTTCAAAAAGTTTTAGATCTTTGCCTCCCGTAATATTTACTAATAAGCCTTTTGCACCTTTTAGAGTATAATCATCAATTAAAGGATTTGTTATTGCCATCTCAGCAGCTTTTAAAGCTCTTCCCTCTCCCTCAGATTCTCCTGTACCCATCATAGCTTTGCCCATCGAACTCATTACAGTTTCTACATCAGCAAAATCTAGATTAATTAAACCCGGTCTGACCATCAAGTCAGTTATGCTTTGAACTCCATGAAGCAAGACATCGTTCGATAAATTAAAAGACTCCTCAAAAGTTGTTTGCTCACTTGCAATCTTAAATAAGTTTTGATTTGGAACAACAATGATTGTATCGACGTGCTTTCTTAACTCTTCTAGTCCTTGTTGTGCTCTTCTCATTCTTGAAGGGCCTTCATATAAAAATGGAAGTGTTACAACACCAACGGTTAAAATATTTAATTCTTTAGCTGCTCTAGCAATTACGTGTGCTGAACCGGTGCCAGTTCCTCCACCCATTCCAGCAGTTATGAAAACCATATTAGCACCTTGCAAAAGATTCACAATCTCATTTAAAGATTCATCGGCAGCTGCTTGACCAATATCTATTTTGGCCCCAGCGCCAAGTCCTTTGGTAAGATTCAATCCAATTTGAACTTTTGCGTTTGCTCTACTTTCTTTAAGATCCTGAGCATCAGTATTAACAGCAACAAATTCGACTCCCTGCAAACCTGCTTCTATCATTCCATTAATAGCATTTCCTCCTGCTCCTCCCACTCCAAGAACTAGTATTCTTGGTTTTAACTCTCTTATATCTGGTGTTTTAAAGTTAATTGTCATTTTTCCCCCTATTTTTAGTTATTAAATTGTTTTTCCCATTTAAGGCTAGCTCTATGAATATTTGATTTTCTTTTTGCAGTTACCCTAAATTTT
>MDSV01160809.1_pt1 | contig 33463 bp, 33 predicted proteins | sample 810851 | NCBI WGS metagenome assembly MDSV01 (sample SAMN05326640, study PRJNA326480) | marine metagenome | isolation source: seawater | place: Atlantic Ocean: North East | collected 2012 | reverse complement strand
TTATCGCGGCCAGCGGCTTGGCGAGCGCGTGATGTGGGAGGCGATTGCCGCCTGCGGCAAGCTTTCGCCGGGCGCCGTCATCGCGATTTCCGCGCAGGCGCACCTGCAGCGCTTCTATGGCGGTCTCGGCTTCAGCGTGACCTCGGCGGAATATCTCGAAGATGGCATCCCGCATGTGGACATGATCCGCCCCGCCGCTAGGATCGCCTCATGATCTATGTCGATGCCGATGCCTGTCCGGTGAAGCCGGAGGTGATCAAGGTAGCGGAGCGCCACGGGATGCGCGTCACCTTCGTGGCCAATACCGGCCTGCGCCCGTCGCGCGATCCGATGATCTCCAATGTCATCGTCTCCGGCGCGTTCGATGCCGCCGATGACTGGATTGCCGAACGCGCCGGCGCGGGCGATATCGTCGTGACCGCCGATGTGCCGCTTGCCGAGCGCTGCGTCCAAGCTGGCGCGCTGGTCACCGGCCCGACCGGCCGGGTCTTCGACGACAAGAATATCGGCATGGCCCGCGCCATGCGCGATCTCGGCCAGCATCTGCGCGAGACTGGCGAGAGCAAGGGCTACAACGCGCCGTTTTCGGCCCGCGACCGATCGGCATTTTTACAGACCATGGAACAGCTTTGCCGCAAGGCGAAGCCATCCGGTGAATGACGAAGGAATCACGATGAACATCATTTCCGAAAACACCGCCTTTGGCGGGATGCAGGGCGTCTTCTCGCACGAATCGCAGGTTTGCGGCACGGAGATGACCTTCGCGGTCTTCCTGCCGCCGCAGGCCACGGAGCGGCCCTGCCCCGTGCTGTGGTATCTCTCCGGCCTCACCTGCACCCATGCCAACGTCATGGAAAAGGGCGAGTACCGGCGCATGGCCGCCAAGCTCGGCCTGATCATCGTGTGCCCGGATACCAGCCCGCGCGGCGCAGACGTTCCCGATGCGCTCACCGACTGGCAGATCGGCAAGGGGGCAGGCTTCTATGTCGATGCCACCGAGGAGCCGTGGTCGCGGAACTACAGGATGGAAAGCTACATCACGGAGGAGTTGCCGGCGCTGATCGCCAAGAGCTTCCGCGTCGACATGGATCGCCAGGGGATTTTCGGCCATTCCATGGGCGGCCACGGCGCGATGACTCTGGCGCTGAAAAACCCCGGGCGCTACAAGAGCTGCTCGGCTTTCGCGCCGATCGTCTCACCCTCGACGTCAGCATGGGCGCAGGGCGCGTTCACGAAATATCTCGGGGCCGACCAGTCCGTCTGGCGCAAGCATGATGCCTGCGCGCTGGTGGAAGACGGCGCGCGCTTTCCCGCCTTCCTGATCGACCAGGGCAAGGCCGACAATTTCCTGGAGGACGGGCTGAAGCCCTGGCTGTTCGAGGAGGCGGTCAAGGGCACAGATATCGACCTGACGCTGCGCATGCACGAGCGCTACGACCACTCCTACTACTTCATCTCGACCTTCATGGACGATCACCTGCGCTGGCACGCAGAACGGGTGTGAGTGACCGCCGAACATGTAACCATTGGTAGGTACTGGGGGCCTTGCCGCCCATAATCTCCCCCCTTGAGGCCAGGGCTATGGCATATGGCGTAGCAGCCTGCTCCCAATACTCTCTCCCGCTGGCGGGAGAGATGCCCCGAAAGGGGCAGTGAGGGTGGATCAGCGTTTCAAATCGTGACGGCGCTCGCGGTGATAGGCTCCCCCCCTCACTGTCGCTGTCGCGACATCTCTCCCCTCCGGGGCGAGAAGATTGGGGAGCTATGCGGGTAGACCAAATGCGATAGCCTCGCCCTCAAGGGGGCGGATTACAGGGAAAACGGTGGCACTTCGAAGCACCGAAGCTCTGCCCGCGTCGCCTACCCCAGCGACACAAACAAATCATGCGCGGCCTTCATGTCCTCGAACCGCTTGGCGCGGCGGGCGGCGGCTTCGGCGTCTTCGCCCCAGTGCTCGATGGTCCAGTCTTCTTCCAGATTGGCGAGCGCCCAGGCCTCGTCCAGCGTCAGGCGGCGGCGCGCCAGCGCGAGCGTCACAAGGGCCGAGCCGGTGAGCGTCGTCATGACGTGGAGGCTTCCAAGCGCGAAAGGCGCGCGGTGACGGTCGATCTCGATCCTGAAAGCCGCAATGCTTTCAGTTGGTTGCTCGGAAAACATAATGCCTTCCACGAGCACGAAACGCGCCCCGAATTCCTCCGCCACCCAGTCGAGAACCGGATCCCAGCGCTCGGCCTGACGGGCTACCAGCTCTTCCGGGCTTTCGGCGCGATAGAACAGCATGTCGTTGCCGGCATAGGCGATGATCTCCTCGAATACCGCATCGGCATTCTGCGCCACACCATCGATCACCGTATTGGCAAGCCGCGTGACCGGCATTTTCGCCGGATCGATGACCTTTTCCTGCGCCTGCCATTCGGCACGCACCATCTCGGCTGTTGCCGGCGTCGGGAGGATCAGCGGATTGCGTCCGGGCGTCTTGACGCCGCGGCCATCGAGCTTGACTGCGAACCCCTCGCCTTCCTGCTCGACCGTGGCGGTCTGATAGAACTTCTTCGGCAGTTCGGCCCGCATCAGTTCCTGCGAGCGGCGGATCGGATCGGTCATTGGATGGTCTTCAGCACGAGTTTCAGGATATCGTCCGGGCTTTCGGCTATCGCTGAGGCGCCCGAGGTGGTCAGATCGGTGGTTGCGCCATAACCCCAGGATACGCCGATCGCATCGGCGCCGGCGGAACGCGACATCTGCATGTCATAGACGGAATCGCCGATCACCATGGTTTCGGCCGGCTCGATGCCGGTCTCGACGCAGCATTCCAGCACCATCGCCGGATGCGGCTTGGACGGGCAGTCGTCGGCGGTGCGCGAGACCACGAACTTGCTGGCATAGCCGTGCAGATCGAGCATGTGGTCCAGTCCGCGCCGCGATTTTCCGGTCACCGCCCCGATCAGGATATCATCCTGCAGGAAAAGCTGCTCCAGCATCGGCGCGATGCCTTCGAACAGTCGCTCCTGCATGGCCGGATCGGAACGCACCTCGGAAAACAGCGAGCGGTAATAGGCCATCATCTCGCGGCATTCCTCATCCGGCCCCTCGCGGCCAAGCAACAGCGAAATCGACACGTCGAGCGTCAGCCCGACGGTGGCGCGTGTCTTCTCGATGGCTGGAACCGGGTAGCCGAAACGGGTGAAGGTGCGCGCCATCGATTCCTGAATGATGGCGATCGTATCTACCAGCGTGCCATCGCAATCGAACAATACAAGTCTCATGTCATTCCTTGTCGAGATCCTCGCGGTCGGCGTCGAAGCCGAGCAGGTTCCAGCTCTGCACCATGTGCGGCGGCAGCGGGGCGGTGACCTTCAGCCGTCCGCCGTCGGGATGGGGCACATCGATATGGCGTGCATGAAGGTGAAGCCGCTTCTGGATGCCGCCCGGAAACTCCCAGTTGGGATCGTCATCGAAATATTTCGGATCGCCGATGATCGGGTGGCCGATATGATGGGCGTGGACGCGCAACTGATGGGTGCGCCCGGTATAGGGCTCCATTTCCAGCCAGGCGAGCGTATGGGCCGCCGTATCGACCACGCGATAGAAGGAAACCGCATGATCGGCATCCGCCTCGCCATGCTTCGCGATCCGCATGCGGTCGCCATCGGGCGTCTGTTCCTTCACCAGCCAGGTCGATATCTTGTCCTCGCGCTGGCGCGGCACGCCCTTGACCAGCGACCAGTAGGTCTTCTTGGTCGTGCGGTGGCGAAAGGCCTCCGTCAGCGATTGCGCAGCGCGGCGCGAGCGGGCAATCACCAGCACGCCGGAGGTGTCTCGATCGAGGCGGTGCACGAGGCGCGGCTTTTCGCCCTTCTTGTTGGTCCAGGCCTCCAGCATCTTGTCGACATGGCGCACCACGCCGGAGCCGCCCTGTACCGCGAGGCCGGCGGGCTTGTTGAGCACGAACACCCGTTCATCCTCATGCAGCAGCATGCGTGAGAGAAGCTCGCCATCCGGTGAATGCTTCAGGTCCCTGCCCGGTATCGGGCCGGATTTCTTCGGGTCGACATTCATCGGCGGAATGCGGATCATCTGGCCCGGTTCGATGCGAGTATCGGCTTTCACCCGCCCGCCATCGACGCGTATCTGCCCGGACCGCAGCAGCTTTTGCAGCGCGCCGAAGCCGAGGCCCGGATAATGCTGCTTGAACCAGCGATCGAGGCGCATGCCCGCCTCGTCGTGATCCACCTTGATATGTTCGATGCCTGCCATGCGGTACGCCCTTGTTCTCAGGAGAAGGCTTCTATCGCATGATCGCGTGGAATGAAACGGGCTAAAATACCAACCGCCCGATGGCGAGCCCCGCCCAGACCGCGCCCAGCCCGATCGCCACGCTGCCGACGACATAGGCTATGGCCGGCAGAACATCGCCGCGCTCGATCATGTTCATGGCATCGAGCGAGAACGAGGAGAAGGTGGTGAAGCCGCCGAGAAAGCCGATCACGATGAACATCCGCGCCTCGGCGGATTCGTTCAGCACCCGCGCCACGGCCTCCACCAGCAGCCCGATGAGCAGCGAACCCACGATATTGACGGCGAGCGTGCCCCAGGGGAAATTGAACCCGCCCATACGCGTTGCCAGAACGCCGACGAAATGACGTCCGACGGAGCCGAGCGCGCCGCCGGCGGCCACAATGAGTGCGTGTTGCAGGAATGTTGGCAAAGATCTGCTCCGTTATTGTCGCGGGACGGATCGGATTCTCGGACTACTCAGCCGCCACCATGGCAAGCTTTTTCGCTCGGTTCTCGCGCAGCCGGGCAAAGTCCTCGCCGGCGTGATGCGAGGAACGCGTCAGCGGGCTTGCGGACACCATCAGGAAGCCCTTGGTATAGGCCACCGTCTCGTAGGACTTGAACTCGTCCGGCGTCACGAAACTCACCACGCGATGATGCTTGCGGGTCGGCTGCAGGTATTGGCCGATCGTCAGGAAGTCAACATCGGCGGTCCTGAGGTCATCCATGAGCTGGAGCACTTCATTGCGCTCCTCGCCGAGACCGACCATGATGCCGGACTTGGTGAACATGTTCGGATCGAGTTCCTTGACCCGCTGCAAAAGCCGGATCGAATGGAAATAGCGCGCGCCGGGACGCACCGTCAGATAGTTCGACGGCACGGTCTCGAGATTGTGGTTGAACACGTCGGGTCTTGCGGCCACCACGCGCTCCAGCGCGCCGGGCTTGCGCAGGAAATCGGGCGTCAGCACCTCGATCGTGGTGGCGGGCGAGGCCGCGCGGATGGCGTGGATCACCTTCTCGAAATGCTCCGCGCCGCCATCGGCCAGATCGTCGCGATCGACCGAGGTGATCACGACATGCATCAGCCCCATCTGGGCGACGGCCTTGCCGATATTTTCCGGCTCGTTCGGATCGAGCGCGCCGGGCTTGCCGGTCGCGACATTGCAGAAGGCGCAGGCGCGGGTGCAAATCTCGCCCATGATCATGAACGAAGCATGCTTCTTGTCCCAGCACTCGCCGATATTCGGACAGCCGGCCTCCTCGCAGACCGTGACGAGCTTGTTGTCCTTCACGATGCCGCGGGTTTCCTGATAGCCGCGCGAGACCGGCGCCTTGACACGGATCCAGTCCGGCTTGCGCAGCACTTCGGTATCGGGCCTGTGCGCCTTTTCAGGATGGCGCACGCGCTTTTGTGCGTCACTTGTCGTATCGAGAAGCGTAACCATCTGTTCGTCCTTCAGCGCCGCCGGGCCTCTCCGGCCCGGGCGGCCTCGTTTTCCGTTAGACCGGAACCGCGTTTCGCGGCTCCGGTCTATCTTGTTCTCGTGGCAGTTTCGCGGACGTTGCGTCCAACAGCGAAATGCCTCAGCGCCGGATCATGCGTCCGACGAAAATCAGAATCACCGCGCCAATAAAACCGGCGATCAAATAGCCGAGCCATCCGCCAAGGGCGATGCCGAACACGCCCAGAATTGCGTTTGCAACAATGGCGCCGACAATGCCGAGGATGATGTTCATGAAAATGCCCATGTTGGACTTCATGAACTTCTCGGCGAGCCATCCGGCGATGCCGCCGATGATGATGGCGGCAATCCAGCCTACACCCTGTTCTTCCATGTAATGCGTCTCCCTTTTTGCTAGACGTCGAAGCAGGTCCTCTCGTTCCCGCTACCGATAACATAGAGGAATCATGCGTTAAGTACACGCCCATATGCGTCGAGCACGCTTTCCTTCATCATTTCCGAAAGCGTCGGGTGCGGGAAGATCGTGTGCATCAGTTCTTCCTCGGTGGTCTCCAGGTTCATGGCGACCACGAAGCCCTCGATCAGTTCGGTCACTTCCGCGCCGACCATATGGGCGCCGAGCAGCTCGCCGGTGTTCTTGTCGAACACGGTCTTGACCATGCCCTGATCCTCGCCGAGCGCGACCGCCTTGCCGTTGGCGACGAAATTGAAGCGGCCGACCCGGACCTCATGGCCGGCTTCCTTGGCTTTGGCTTCGGTGAGGCCAACGGAAGCCACCTGCGGATTGCAGTAGGTGCAGCCGGGCACCTTCAGCCTGTCGAGCGGATGGACATTCTTCTCGCCGGCAATCTTCTCGACGCAGATGACGGCCTCATGCTCGGCCTTGTGGGCGAGCATCGGCGGGCCGGCGACATCGCCGATCGCATAGATGCCCTCAACATTGGTCTTGCAATATTCGTCGATGACGATGCAGCCGCGATCGGTCTTGATGCCGAGCTTTTCCAGCCCGATATTCTCGATATTGCCCTGGACGCCGACGGCCGAGATCATCCGGTCGGCGGTGATCTTCTCGACCTTGCCGTCCTTGGTCTCGACATGGGCGGTGATGTTGTCCCCGCCCTTTTCGACCTTCGCAACCTTGGCCTCGAGCATGATCTTGATGCCGCGCTTTTCAAGCCGCTTCTGGGCGAATTTGGCGATCTCGTTATCCTCGACTGGCATGACCTGCTTCATCACCTCGACCACCGTCACCTCGACGCCGAGCGAGCGGTAGAACGAGGCGAACTCGATCCCGATCGCGCCCGAGCCCATCACCAGCAGCGATTTCGGTAGCTTGGCGGGCTTCAGCGCGTCGAAATAGGTCCAGATCAGCTTGCCGTCCGGCTCGATGCCGGGCAGCGCGCGCGGCCGTGCACCGGTTGCGACGATGATGTGCTTGGCGGTGTAGGTGCCCGGTCCCTTGGCGCCCTTCGGCGTCGGGGCCTGCGGCTCGACCACTTTCTTCTTGACCTCGGAGACGGTGACTTCGCCCGGTTTCGACAGCGTCGCCTCTCCCCAGATGATGTCGACCTTGTTCTTCTTCATCAGATAGATGACGCCGGCATTCATCCGCTCGGCAATGCCGCGCGAACGCTTGACGATCGCATCGAGATCGGCCTTGACCTGGCCTTCGATGACGAGCCCGTATTCCTTGGCGTGATTGGTGTTGTCGAGCACTTCGGCGGATCTGAGCAGCGCCTTGGTCGGGATGCAGCCCCAGTTGGAGCAGATGCCGGCCATGTGCTCGCGCTCGACGACGGCGGTTTTCAGGCCGAGCTGGGCGGCGCGGATGGCGGCGATATAGCCACCAGGGCCGGCGCCGATGACGAGGACATCGTAGGTCTCAGACACGGGTACATCTCCTTTAAGGGGAGCCGGGCAATAAACCGCCCGGCCCGCTTGCGGGATGCCGCCGCTCTATTGTTTCAGCATCCCGTAGATTTCGTCCTTCAGAACCATCCGGCGCTTGCGCATTTCTTCCATATGCACGTCATCGGTCGGTTCGATGTTTTCCTCCGCGCGGTGAATCGCGCGGTTTACCTCATGATAGTCGTCGAAGAGCTTGGCAAAATGCGCGTCCTCGACCTTCAATTCGTGAATCCGGTCGGCGAATTCCGGGAATTCATCGGCCAGTTCGTGCGGGGTGTTCGACATGGATATCTCCTCTGTTGTGGTTGATATCCACCCTATCCGCGCTTCGTGTCCACTCCTTGATATTAATCAAAAAAATCACAGGCCGAGCATCATCCTGACGATCGGTTCGAGGCCGCGGCCGATAGCGCGGGTATTTTCCGCATCGAGATGGACGCCGTCTACCGGACTTGCACGCGAGACCGAGGCCGCATCATAGAAACCGCAGCCCAACTCATCGGCCAGTTCGCTGTAGAAGGTCGAGAGCATCTGCGATTGCTCGACCACGCCCTTCAGGAACCCCATGCCGGTATCGTTGGCCGTGGGCACCGCATGCGGCGGCGCAACCACCAGGATATCCGGCGCGGCATGGTCGAACGGATAGGGATGCGCCCTTACGATCTCGATCAGCCGCTTCATGCCGTTTCGCGCCGCCAACGCCCCGCCGCCGGTCCACGGTTTCAGATCGTTGGTGCCGAGCATGATGATGACCAGATCGAGCGGCGTGTGGCTGGCAAGCAGCGTCGGCAGAACCCTGGCGCCGTTGCGGTCAGCCGCCGCCGTGTGATCGTCAAAGGCCGTGGTGCGGCCGCCGAGCGCCTCGGGGAGAACGTGAACGCCCTCCCCCAGCGCCTTCTGCAGCACCATCGGCCAGCGGTCCTCATGCGCATGACGGTCCTGCCCGGCCGCATCATGGCCGAACGTCAGCGAATCGCCGTAGCAAAGAACCGTCTTCATCGGCCCGCCCTCAGACCAGCATCGACATCGGGTTTTCGATATAGCCCTTGAACGCAGCCAGAACTTCGGCCGCAAGAGCGCCATCGACGCAGCGGTGGTCGGTGGAAAGCGTGACCGACATCACGGTCGCGATCGCCAGTTCGTCATTCTTGACCACCGGCCGCTTCTCGCCCGCGCCGATCGCCAGGATCGAGGCGTGCGGCGGGTTGATGACGGCAGCAAAATCCTTGACGCCCATCATGCCCATGTTCGAAACCGCCGTCGTTCCGCCCTGGTATTCGGCGGGCTTCAGCTTCTTCTCACGGGCGCGGCTGCCCAGATCCTTCATCTCGTTGGAGATGACCGAAAGCGACTTTTCTTCCGCCCGGCGCACGATCGGGGTGATCAGGCCGCCCGGGATCGAGACGGCGACGCCGACATCGACATGCTTGTGAACGACCATGTTGTTTTCCGTCCAGGAGACGTTGGCGGTCGGCACATCGCGCAGCGCCAGCGCCATCGCCTTGATGACCATGTCGTTGACGGAGAGCTTGTAGGCCGGCTTGTCGTCCCTGACGGGCGCTGCCTTGTTGAGCTGGCTGCGGAGGGCCAGAAGCGCGTCGAGCTCGCAATCGACCGTCACATAGAAATGCGGCACGGTCTGCTTGGATTCGACCAGACGCTTGGCGATCGTCTTGCGCATGCCATCATGCGGCACGAGTTCGTAGGAGCCTTCCTCGAACAGCTTGAGAACAGCCTCTTCCGAGGTCGCCTTCGGCAGCGGCGCGGCGGCAGCCTCTTGCCTGCCGGCTTCCGGCTTGGCTACGGCCTTGCCGACGCCTTCGCTCTCGGCCTTCTCGATATCGCGCTTGACGATGCGGCCATGCGGGCCGGAACCGGAAAGCGCCGTCAGATCAAGACCGGCTTCCTTGGCCAGACGACGGGCAAGCGGCGAGGCGAAGATACGCTCGCCATCGGCCTTGGGCGCTGCCGGCGCCTTGGGCTCGGGAACCGGCGTGTCGGAGGACGGCACGCCGCCCTTGGCGACCTTCTCGGCCGTTTCGTCGGAGGACGATTTCTCGGCCTTGGCCTCTTCCTTGGCGGGCTGCTTCGGCTTGTCGTCCTTCGGCTTTTCCGCCTTGGCCGGCGCATCGCCGCCGCCTTCGGCCGCCTTGGCGGCCTCGGCAACGTCCTCGCCGTCTTCGGCAAGGATCGCGATCAGGGCGTTGACCGCCACGCCGTCGGTGCCTTCCGGCACCACGATCTTGGCGACCGTGCCCTCGTCGACGGCTTCGACTTCCATCGTCGCCTTGTCGGTCTCGATCTCGGCAATCACATCACCGGCCGAAACGCTGTCGCCTTCCTTGACCAGCCACTTGGAAAGATTGCCCTCTTCCATGGTCGGCGAAAGCGCCGGCATCGTAATCTTGATGGGCATCTTGACGCTCCCTTACTTGTAGCAGACGGCCTTGACCGCATCGATGACTTCACCGACGTTCGGCAAAGCGAGCTTTTCGAGGTTTGCGGCGTATGGCATCGGAACATCCTTGCCGGCGATCGTCATGATCGGCGCATCGAGATAGTCGAAGGCCTGCTGCATGACGCGCGTCGCGATCTCGGTGCCAACGGAGGACTGCGGGAAGCCTTCCTCGACGGTGACCAGACGACCGGTCTTCTTCACCGATTCGATAACCGTCGGAAGGTCCATCGGGCGGATGGTGCGCAGATCGATGATCTCGACGTCGATCCCTTCCTCCTCAAGCTTGGCCGCAGCTTCAACGGCATAGGTCATGCCGATGCCGAAGGAGACGATGGTTGCGTCCTTGCCCTGCTTGTGAATGCGGGCCTTGCCGATCGGCAGCACGAAATCATCAAGCTTCGGCACATCGAACTTGTGACCGTAGAGGATTTCGTTTTCGAGGAAGATCACCGGATTGGGATCGCGGATCGCCGCCTTCAGGAGCCCCTTGGCGTCCGCCGCCGTATAGGGCATGACGACCTTGAGGCCCGGAATGTGGCTGTACCACGAGGCGTAGCACTGCGAGTGCTGGGCGGCCACGCGGGCCGCCGCGCCGTTCGGGCCGCGGAACACGATCGAGCTCTCCATCTGCCCGCCGGACATGTAGTGCGTCTTGGCGGCGGAGTTGATGATCTGGTCCATCGCCTGCATGGCGAAGTTGAAGGTCATGAACTCGACGATCGGCTTCAAACCGGCAAGAGCCGCACCCACGGCAACGCCGGTAAAGCCATGCTCGGTGATCGGGGTATCGACCACGCGCTTGGCGCCGAATTCCTGCAGCAAGCCCTGCGTGATCTTGTAGGCGCCCTGGTATTCGGCGACTTCCTCGCCCATGACGAAGACATCGCCATCAGCGCGCATTTCTTCCGCCATGGCATCGCGGAGCGCTTCGCGCACCGTGGTCGAAACCATTTCGGTGCCTTCCGGAATATCCGGATCGGAGGCAACCTCGATGGCCTTCGGTTCGGCCGGCGCGTTGGAAGCGGAAGCCTGCGGCTTTTCTTCCTGCTCGACCTCGGGGGCCTTTTCGGACTGTTTCGGTTGCTCGGCGGCGTCGGCTTTGCCGATGTCGTCGGCGCTTTCGCCTTCTTCCAGCAGCACGGCGATCGGGGTGTTGACCTTGACGCCCTCGGCGCCTTCCTCGACCAGGATCTTGCCGATCGTGCCTTCGTCCACGGCTTCGACTTCCATCGTCGCCTTGTCGGTCTCGATCTCGGCGATCACGTCACCGGCGGCGACGCTGTCGCCTTCCTTCTTGAGCCACTTTGTAAGGTTGCCCTCTTCCATCGTCGGGGAGAGTGCCGGCATGAGAATATTGGTAGGCATGGTATCCCTCCCCGTCTTAGCGCAGGATGTCGGTGTAGAGCTCGGACGCATCCGGCTCCGGATCGGTCTGGGCGAAATCGGCGGCGTCGGAGATGACCGAGCGCACGTCCTTGTCGATCGCCTTCAGCTCGTCTTCCGTCGCCCACTTCTTGTCCAGAAGCCGCTTCCTGACCTGCTCGATCGGGTCGTGCTCGGCGCGCATCTTCTGGACTTCGTCCTTGGAGCGGTACTTCGCCGGGTCCGACATCGAGTGGCCGCGATAGCGATAGGTCATCATTTCGAGAATGAACGGCCCGTTGCCTTCACGCGCGAACTTTTCCGCCTCTTCGGCAGCCGCCTTGACGGCGCGGACATCCATGCCGTCGACCTGCTTGCCGGGAATGTTGAAAGATGCGCCGCGCTTGGAAAAGTCGGTCTCGGCCGACGAGCGCGTAACCGAGGTGCCCATGGCATAGCGGTTATTTTCGACAACATAGACCACCGGCAGCTTCCACAGCTCGGCCATGTTGAAGCTTTCATAGACCTGGCCCTGATTGGCCGCGCCATCGCCGTAATAGACAACGGCGACATGGTCGTTCTCGCGGTAGCGGTTGGCAAAGGCGAGGCCGGTTCCGAGCGGCACCTGTGCGCCGACGATGCCGTGGCCGCCGTAAAACGCCTTCTCCTTGGAGAACATGTGCATCGAGCCGCCCTTGCCCTTGGAATAACCGGACTGGCGGCCCGTCAGTTCGGCCATCACGCCGCGCGCTTCCATGCCGGTTGCGAGCATATGACCGTGGTCGCGATAGCTGGTGATGATCTGGTCGCCGTCCTTCAGCGCCATCTGCATGCCGACGACGACGGCTTCCTGGCCGATGTAAAGGTGACAGAAACCGCCGATGAAGCCCATGCCGTAAAGCTGGCCGGCCTTTTCCTCGAAGCGGCGGATCATCAGCATTTCGCGGAGCGCATGCATTTCCTGATCGCGATCGAATTCGACGATCCGTTTGTTATCTTCTTTTTTGGGTGATTTCCGTGAAGCGGACGCTTGGGACGCCATCAGGGTCTCCTTCGTTAAGGAAAGACGTGGAATTGGCAGTCACAATAGGCGGTTTTGTGCGGCACGGCAATGCTAGATTTAGCACGCTCTATAACAACTCAAAATATTGAAATTATTTATAAAAGATTGAATTAACTTGATTTCAGTTTATTACAGATGTCGCTCGAAAATCACGATCTCGTCCGGCTTCAGCAGGTTGAGCGCGTAGCGCGCATGCTCGTCAAGCGCATCCTTCATCAGCGAGCCGTCGGAGAGCATCTTGACATGCTTCTCCCTCGCCTCGCGTTCGGCCACGAGCTTCTCCAGCTTGCGCTCGTTGAGCGCCTTGTGGGCCGCAAATCGCTCGCCGGCAATCAGGCCGTAATCGCCATGGATCGAGTGATAGATGAAATAGCTCATGAAGCAGACGGTGATCGCCGGTACGATCAGGCGGCCGTAAAACCGGGATTTATGATGTCGGGTCCACATGAAGCTGTCCGGAAGGCTACGCAATACAATGGAGTCACACTAGCGCGTGAACCTTAACCAAGGCTAAACCGGGTGTCGGGGGATGGGACGAAGTGCGGCTTTTTGCGGCAAACCCGGGCCGGCAATCAGGCCCGGCTGAGGAGTATTCATACCCGCTGGGATTTCAGTTTGCTCGACGTCGGCTCTGCCCAAGGACCTGGCCGCCAACAATCTCCCCCCTTGAGGGGGAGATGTCGCGAAAGCGACAGAGAGGGGTAAAGGGCGTAAGCCCTAAAAGCCTCATACTCCGAATTCGTAGAGGGGGTTCACCCCTCTCTGCCCCTGTCGGGGCATCTCCCCCTCAAGGGGGGAGATTATGGGCTGGGGCTCCGGGCGAGGCCGGAGCTTCCGAAAAATCAACCCTTCAGGATCGACCGGCCGGCGTAGACGGCCTGGCTACCCAGTTCTTCCTCGATGCGGATGAGCTGGTTGTACTTGGCGAGACGATCCGAGCGCGACAGCGAGCCGGTCTTGATCTGACCGCAATTGGTGGCGACCGCGAGATCGGCGATCGTGGCGTCCTCGGTCTCGCCGGAGCGATGCGACATCACGCTGGTGTAGCCGGCCTTGTGCGCGGTCTCGACGGCGTCGAGCGTTTCGGTCAGCGAGCCGATCTGGTTGACCTTGACCAGCAGCGAATTGGCGACGCCCATCTGGATGCCGTCCTTCAGGCGCTTGGTGTTGGTGACGAACAGGTCGTCGCCGACGAGCTGGCACTTGTCGCCAATCAGCGATGTCAGTTCCTTCCAGCCGTCCCAGTCGTCTTCCGCGAGGCCGTCCTCGATCGAGAAGATCGGGTATTTGCCGATCAGGTCGGCGAGGTAAGCGGCCATTTCGCCGGAATCCAGTGTCTTGCCTTCGCCTTCCATCACGTATTTGCCGCCCTTGTAGAATTCGGTCGAGGCGGCGTCCATGGCGAGGTAGACGTCCTCCCCGGGCTTGTAGCCGGCCTTTTCGATCGACTTCATGATGATGTCGAGCGCCGAGGTGGTGCTCGGAAGCGCCGGCGCGAAGCCGCCCTCGTCGCCGATCGCGGTATTGTAGCCGCCGGCCGAAAGTTCCTTCTTCAGCGTGTGGAAGATTTCCGAACCCGTCCGCACCGCGTCGCGCAGCGTGTCCGCGCCGATCGGCATGATCATGAATTCCTGGAAGTCGATCGGGTTGTCGGCATGCTCGCCGCCATTGATGATGTTCATCATCGGAACCGGCAGCTGGTGAGCGAACACGCCGCCGACATAGCGGTAGAGCGGCAGGCCGCATGCGGTGGCGGCGGCCTTGGCGGTGGCGAGCGACACGCCGAGAATGGCGTTGGCGCCGAGGCGGCCCTTGTTGGCGGTGCCGTCAAGCTCGATCATGGCCTGATCGATTTCCATCTGGTTTTCGGCGTCGAGGCCGACAATTGCCTCGAGAATTTCGTTGTTGACGGCGTCGACCGCCTTTTCCACGCCCTTGCCGAGATAGCGCTCGCCGCCATCGCGCAGTTCGACGGCTTCGTGCGCGCCGGTGGAGGCGCCGGAGGGAACGGCGGCGCGGCCGATCGTGCCGTCTTCCAGATACACATCGACCTCGACCGTGGGGTTGCCACGGCTGTCGAGGATTTCACGGGCGAGAATGTCGGTGATTGTCGTCATGATTGTCTACCTGTCGACCTTGCTACAAAAAAATGAAACGATCGCGTCTAAGCGCTGGAGCCTTGCGAGGGCCCACCCCTTCAGCAGGCGGACCGCGTCGTCGGAGTTCTGCTTAATGCAGTTCGTGCACCAGCACTATGACGAATGAATGATTTTGGCGATCAAGCCGCGCATATTTGCGGCACGATCACCCGATTTCGAAAGAACTTACCTTCCCTTGGCAATGGCGTCAAAAGCAAGAAGCTTGTCCAGAAGCCGCGGCATGTCATCGAGCGGCACCATATTCGGGCCGTCGGAGGGCGCATTGTCGGGGTCCTCATGGGTCTCGATGAAAACGCCGGCGACGCCGACGGCGACCGCGGCCCGCGCCAACGTCTCCACGAATTCGCGCTGTCCGCCGGTGGAACCGCCCTGCCCGCCCGGCTGCTGCACCGAATGGGTGGCGTCGAAGATCACCGGCGCGCCGGTCGATGCCATGATCGGCAGCGCCCGCATGTCGGAGACCAGCGTGTTGTATCCGAAGGAAACGCCGCGCTCGCACAGCAGAACATTGTCATTGCCGCTGTCGACGATCTTGGCGAGCACGTTCTTCATGTCCCAGGGCGCCAGGAACTGGCCCTTCTTGACGTTGATCACCCGGCCGGTCTTCGCCGCGGCGACCAGAAGGTCTGTCTGGCGCGACAGGAAGGCCGGGATCTGCAACACGTCGACGACGGTCGCCACCTCGGCGCATTGCTCCTCGGTGTGGATGTCGGTCAGCACCGGAAAGCCGAATTCCTTCTTCAGGTCGGCGAAGACCTCGAGCGACTTGTCGAGACCCATGCCGCGCGTCGCCTTGAGCGAGGTGCGGTTGGCCTTGTCGAAGGAGGATTTGTAGACCAGCGCGATCCCGGCTTTGTCGCAGATTTCGACAAGCTTTCCGGCCATCATGAAGGCGTGATCGCGGCTTTCCATCTGGCAGGGCCCGGCGATCAGCGACAGCATGCCGCTATTGGAAAAGGCGACTGCTTTTTCGCCGGCGCCGGCGGTCACGGTACGGTCGGTCATGCTAGTATTCCCTGAATATGAAGGTCACGCCCTGGCCGGGCGCCGGCGGCACGGCGATGCCGTCGCCGGTCTGCCGTGAGGCGATCTCGTTGGCTTTCAGAATATCGGCGAGGTTTTCCAGGTCGGCCACTTCGAACACAATGGCGGCGGGCTCGATCCCGCGGCCCGCGCCGGAACGGGCGATACCATATTGCCTGTAGAGATGATCAAAGGTGAAGACCGAAAGCTTCGCCGTCAGCGCATCCGTAGTGAAACCGTCGGGATGGATATCGGCCTCGCCGGCGCGGGTGAGCGTCTGCAGCAGCGGCTCGAATTCCATCGGGTAGTCCTCACCGAGCAAGACGCCCGAAATGCCGGTCACGCCGTTCTGATGGCCCATGAGGGTCTCGTCGGGGGCAAGCGCCTGCATGCGTTCGCAGGTGAAGAACAACAGGTCAGGCGCGCGCAGATCGGCGGCGAAGGCGAGCTTGAAACCGGCTGTTGCTTCCGTCCCGTCGGCAAGTTTATAGGGCCGGGAGAAGCTGAACAGATCGCCGACGCCAATGCCGGCTTCGGCGAATGCGACATGGTCGGCCGCCGCATCCTCGCTCTTGAAGACGATCGCGGAGAGGCCATCATCGCCGTTACGGAAGCGGTAGGCGCGGTCGCGGCGCACGAATTCGGTTTTCGGGATATTCTGGTCGTAGATCTGCCGGTCGGCGATCGCGAGCGGCTCGAGATAGGTCGAATCGGCGAAATAGACGCAGGCATTCTCCGTGCCGAACGGATGCCGCGCCTCCGGCGCCACAGCGAAGCCGAGCGCGGAAAGCCTGAGCCGCGCGGTCGCGAGATCGACGACCGGCAGAACCAGATGATCGATAGGACGGTGGGAAAGAGACATGGCCCCTCCTTTTCGGCGCTCTTGATGGCACAGAAAAGCCCGCGCCTCAAGAAGAAGCGCGGCGGTCTGCGCCGGCTCCTACCAGACGTAGCGCAGTTTCGCCGAGGCGATCAGCGCCGAATAGCTCTCGCCCCATTCGCCATAGGCGCCAAAGCTGAGATCGGCCTGGCTGGTGAGCTGGATTCTTGCTGCGACATTGGCAGCGACGGCGCTTCCGGTGGGCGCGTTGCTGGAGATCGAGAAGCCGTAGCCCGGCAGCGCAACGAAGCGCGCGCTGGCATCGCCGCCGCCGCCATAGCGATAGAGATAGGAAACGCGGCCGTTGAGCGCGAACCGGCGCGCCACGTCGCCGGCGGCGGTATCGAAGCCGAGCCCGGCCTCGACCGTGCCGCGGAACAGGCCGACATCGGAATAGGCGAGTGCGGCATTGCCATAACCGGCCTCGACCTCTTCCTGATAATCGGGCGCATGGGTATAGACCGCGCTCGCCCCCACGAACGGCATCAGCGCCACGCCGTTCTGGACGATGCGCCCGCCCGCCTCGATCCGCCCGCCGACAGTGGTTGCCGAATAGGAGCCGCGCAACTGGTCGACGGCATTGCCGAAGGCGACCGTGCGCTTTGTATCGATACTGTCGACGCCGCCGCCGAGCGCGGCGGTGGCATAAAACCCTTCCTTGGACTGGGTCACGCCGTTGATGGCGGCGTGGAAGCTCTGCGAATCCGCCTTGCCGTCCTGATCCGTCTGCTTGTAGGTCGAGCTACCGCCGCCGAACACGATACCAATCGCGTTGGCATCATCGAGCCGCGCCAGATAACCGCCCTCGATCATGCTGCTGTCGATATCCGCGCCGGAATTGCCGGCCTGGGCATCGCCGTCCACGCTCGAACTGCCGCCGTTATATTCCAGCCAGCCGGTGTTGACCGGGTTGAGTGCGGCGTAAATCCCCTGGCGCCTCGCCGCAGACCAATCCCAGCGCGGATCGCCGGCAGCGCCCGCATAGCCGTCATAGCCGCCGACCGCCCAGTAGGCGAGACCCGATGTCGCCGCCGGCGCGTTCCGCACCGTATCGTCATCGCTGTCCTTCTCGATCGGCCGCCAGCCGGCGAGCAAGCGGTTGGGATTGGAGGACCGCCGCAGGAAATTGTCCATGCCGAGCGTCGCCGTCATCGTGGCATTGATGCCGAGCTCGCCGCCAAGCGTCGTCATCGCCGCCTCATAGGCCTGGCCCGATTGCAGCATGCCGGCCGCAAGCGTGCCCTGCAGCGGCACGCCGTCATTGAACGCATTGACGAGCGCCGTGTTGACGCCCTGGCCGAGCGCGGAGAAGTTGAAATTGCCGCCGACATAGGCAAGGCCAAGCTTCAGTGCATTGTCCTCGTCGGTTATCGTTCCGCGGAACTGGGAGGGGAGCGAAGCAAGCGACGGATCGTAGGTGCCGGTCAGGTTTCCGGCCTGAAGCAGCGTATACTCCTTCTTCAACACCCCGCCCTGATCGAAATCGAGATCGATGGCGGTATCATCGAAGGCGACGGTGCCGGTGACGATCGCCGGTTCCTGATTGATCGTGATCACCGCGACATAGGTGGCATCGGGATCGAAATCGAGATCGCCGTCGACCGTGATCGACCCCTTGCTGTCGCCGCCGCGGAACGTGCCGCCGGTGCTGACATGGGTGTCACCGATCACGCCGGAACCGCCAAGCGTCGCGCCGCCCGCCACTTCGGCGGTCGCGCCCCGCAGGTCGGCGTCGATGTCGAGCGTGCCGCCCGCCGCCTCGAGCGAACCGGTAAAGTCCGCGCTGTCGGTGGAAAGGTTGAGCTCGCCCGGCCCCCTCTGCACCAGAGCGCCGGAGCCGCTCAGCGCGCCGCGGAACTCGATATCATCGGAGCGGGCAAAGCTTAGCGTACCGCCGGTATCGATCGCGACATCGCCGCCGAGCGTTCCCGTCGTGCCGCCCGCGCCAACCTGGATTTCAGCGCCGGAGCCGATCGTCGTCAGGCCGGTATTGGTATTGTCGGCGGTCAGGATCGTGGTACCGGACAACGCAGCTATCTGCCCCGCCCCGCTGATGGTCGGCGCGAAGACATAGTCAGACGATGTATGGTTGAAGACGATGAGGCCCGTGCCCTCGCCGAAGGTGATGGTGGGTATCGCAACTTCGCCCGGCGCCACGGCGCTGCCGACACCCGGAATGCCGCCGATGACGAGGCCGCCCTGCGAACCGCTGGCGGCGGCAAGCACCAGGCTGTCGGCCGTCACGACGCCGTTCTCCGCGACGTCGAGGACACCTGTCCCGCCATTGCCGACCACAACGTCGCCATTGACCGTCCAACTGCCGCCATAGACTTCGGCAAGGCCGAACGATCCCGCCGTATCGGCCACAACGCTCGCCGTGCTGGTGACCGTCGCCCCGGTCGTGACCGAGAACAGGCCCGTGCCGCTCGCGCCGACGGTGATGCCGCCGTCGACAACCCAGCTCGATCCAGCTCCGGCGACCAGCACACCGCCGCTCCCGGACGCAGAAGCGCCGAGCACGCTCGTCTTATTGGTCACCTTCGCGCCACTAACGATGCCGAGAAGGCCGGTGCCATCCTGACCGACGGTGAGATTGGAGGTGTTGGTCCAGACACCGCCGGTCGTCAGCGCAACGGCGCCCTCGCTATCGGCATCGCGACCGATGACGCCGCCATTGGAATTCAGCGTCGCGCCATCGAAGATTCCAAGCACGCCAACGCCGTCAGCGGCCACCGTCATTTGGTTGGTCAGCGTCACGCTGCTGCCGGCGCCGGTAATCACGGCACCGCCATAGCCCGTCGCGTTGACGCCCAGCATCGCGTAATCGGCGGTGACCGTCGCACCATCCGATACGGTAAGGCCGCCATCCCCGGAATTGCCGACCTTCAGCGCCGCCGAAAGCTGCAGCTGCGTGCCCGCGCCGTCGATCGTGACCGTGCCTTCGCCGCCGGTGACATAGCCGACCGTCATGTTGCTGGCGGTCATCGTCGCGCCAGCGAGAACGGAGAGTTCGCCTTCTCCGCCAGAGCCGCCGCCAGCCACGTTGCCGCCGATCGCGATATCGTTATAGACGTTCCAGAGCGAACCCGCCCCCGTCACGGTGGCGATGTTGCCTGTTGAGCCGTCGTTCTGGCCGATGCTGAGCGAGCCGCTGATCGCGTGGCCGCCATTGTTCACGGTCACCGAGCCGGTTCCGGACAGCCCGACCGTCAGGTCGCCATAGCCGTTCCATTCCGAATTCGCGCCGGAAACGGTTACCGCGCCGTCCCCGCCGGCGCCCTGTCCGATGATCGTCTGATTCGATTCGAATTTGGCCCCGCCGGTAATGTTGAGCGTGCCCGTGCCCAGATTGCCGATCACCACGCTGTTGGCGCCGGTGCCATAGGTGCGCATCTCCGTTCCCGCGCCGTCGAGCGTGTAGGTTCCCTCACCGCTTGCCGCGTTGCCGATGGTGATCGCGCCGGTCTGCCCCTTGGCGCCGGACTGCATCGTCAGCGTGCCGGTGCCCGCGCCCCCGACCACGATCTGCTTGTCGAACTGGATCGCGCTGCCTGCGCCCTGAACGATGATGGTGCCGTTGCCGCCGGCGGATGCGCCGAGCGTGACCACCTCGCCGCTGACCGTGGCATTCGCCGTTAACCGTCCGGCAGCCGTGTCGCCCACGATGAAGTTGCTGATATATTCCGTTCCACGGTCTGGGGTCAGCACCGGCGCATTGTTCACCGTGTTGATGGTTACGTTGTCACCGGATTTCGGCGGAAGCGGCGGCTGGCTGCCGTCGACGGTCCAGTTCTCGGTCGCGTACCAGTCTGTGGAGGTCGCGCCCGTCCAGTTGAAATCGGCGGCCAGCCCCGGCGCGCTCCAGGCCACCAGAAGTGCCGAGGAACTCAGGAACAACGCTCTGGCAGCGCCCTGCCGAAATTTCAAACCACGCATTATCTACCCCTTGCGACGCGACCCGCTAATCCGGGGAATCGGCCGACTGCCAAAACTGGGGTGATTCTGGTTGCAGGTCCTTAAGAACCTATTGCCATGCGTGCTTTTGCGAACATGCTTAATATTTATGGTTAATGAACGGTTATCATCCCCTGCCCGGCCGGCCATCGCATCTGCGGCTTCAATTCGGTTGCATCTTCGTCTATGAAGCGTCACAAAACCGAAGGACCGGCAAACAGGGACTGCACAAGAATGCTTGAGACACTGCGCAAAGGCGCCCAGACCTGGGTCGCGAAACTCCTCTTGATCCTGCTGATCATCTCCTTCGGCGTATGGGGGGCGTCGAGCGCGTTCCTGTCCGGCAATTCCGATGTGGTGCTGAAGGTCGGTGACAAGACCGTCTCGGCCAATGAATATCGCCTCGCCTATCAGCGCCAGTTGAACAGCCTCAGCAACCAGTTCGGCCGGCGGCTGACCGGCGAGGAAGCCCGCATGATCGGCGTCGACCAGCAGGTCAACGCCCAGCTCGTCGCCGGCGCCGCGCTCGACCAGCTCGCCGACGACATGAATCTCGGCCTCTCAGAAGACCGGCTGGCAGAGATCATCGCCCAGGACCCCGCCTTCCAGAATGCCGATGGCCGTTTCGACCGCCAGCGCTTCAGCGCGCTGTTGCGCAATGTCGGCCTCAACGAGGATGACTATGTCGCCGAACGCTCCAAGGTCGCCGTGCGCTCCCAGGTCGTCGATGGCATCGCCGATGGCTTCGTCCCGCCCAAAGCCCTGGTGGATGCCATCAGCGAATACCGCAACCAGTCCCGCGGCGTCGATTATATCGTGCTGAACAACGCCTTCATCGAGCCGGTGAAATCGCCGGGCGACGAGGTGCTGAAGCCCTGGTTCGAGCAGCGCAAGGCGGCCTACCGCGCGCCGGAATATCGCAAGCTTGCCTATGTGGCGCTGCATCCGTCCGATATCGCCGATCCCGATGCCATCACCGATGCCGCCGTGCGCGAGGATTACGATGCCCGGATTTCGAGCTTCACCAAGCCGGAGGAGCGCCGCATTCAGCAGCTGACCTTCTCCGATCAGGCGGAGGCCGAACAGGCGGCCCAGGCGCTCGCCGATGGCACCAAGACATTCGACCAGCTTATCAGCGAACAGGGCAAGACCACCGGCGACGTGACCCTCGGCATCTTCACCAAGGGCCAGTTTCCGGACGCCTCGATCAACGAGGCGGCCTTCGCCATCGAGAACGAGGGCGGCACCAGCGAAGTCGTCCAGGGCAATTTCGGCCCGGTGATCCTGCGGGTCACCGCGATCTCGCCCGAACAGGTCACGCCGTTCGATCAGGTCAAGGACCGGATCCGTCAAGAACTCGCCGAGCAGCAGGCAACGGACGATATCCTGAATGTCGAAAACCAGTACGAAGACCAGCGCGCCGGCGGCGCCTCGATGGCCGAAGCGGCCCAAAGCCTGGGCCTCGAGCCGGTGACCATCGACGCCATCGACGCCCAGGGCAACGATGAAAGCGGCGCTCCCGTTGCCGATATTCCGCTCGGCACCGAGCTCGTCGCTTCGGCCTTCGACAGCGATATCGGCGTCGAGAACCTGCCGCTCACGCTCAATGACGGCGGCGTTGTCTGGTACGAGGTCGTCGACATCACCCCCTCGCGCGACCGCGAATTTGAAGAGGTTCGCAGCCAGGTGGAGGTCGATTGGGCGGCCGAGCAGCAGCGCGAGGCTCTTGCCGACAAGGCCAGCGAGTTGCAAGCCCGCGTCGAGGGCGGCGAGAGCCTGCAGCAGATTGCCGATGAACTGGCGATCGACGTCAACAGCGTAACCTCCGTCACCCGCACCACGCAAAACGATGATCTCGGCCCGGAAGCCGTCGCCGCCGCCTTCAGCGGTCCGCTCGGCACCGTGGCCACCGCGCCCCGCGACAGCGGCACCGAACAGGTGGTGCTGAAGGTCGTGGCCGTCGTCAACCCGGTCGGCACGCTGGCGGCATCCGGCGACGACCAGGCGGTCAACGCCATCGCATCCTATGCCGGCGACGACATTCTCGACGAAATGATCAACAAGCTGCAGGGCGAATATGGCGTCACGATCAACCAGACGCTCGCCCAGCAGGCGATCAACCTCAGATAAGAAGAGCGAACAATGTCCGAGCTGAAGCCCTTCATCGCGAAAGTCGCAAGCGGCCAGTCGCTTTCCAGTGACGAAGCCCGCCAGGCCTTCGATCTGCTGATGTCGGGCGAGGCCACGCCCTCGCAGATCGGCGGTTTCCTGATGGCGCTGAGGGTCAAGGGCGAGACGGTCGACGAGATCGTCGGCGCGGTCTCGACCATGCGCGCCAAGATGACGCCCGTCAAAGCCCCGGCCGATGCCATCGATATCGTCGGCACCGGCGGCGACGGCGCGGGGACCTACAACATCTCGACGCTGGCGGCGATCATCACCGCAGGCGCCGGCGTCACCGTCGCCAAGCATGGCAACCGCGCGCTCAGTTCCCGCTCAGGCACTGCCGACAGCCTGTCGGAACTCGGCGTCGATCTCGATATCACGCCGGCCCTGATCGAGGCCTGTCTGGAAGAGGCCGGCATAGGCTTCATGTTTGCCCAGAAGCACCACGCCGCCATGCGCCATGTCGGCCCGTCGCGTGTGGAGCTTGGCACCCGCACGATCTTTAACCTGCTCGGTCCGCTTTCCAATCCCGCGGGCGTCAAACGGCAATTGCTCGGCGTGTTTGCCGCCGAATGGGTGCGTCCGCTCGCGGAGGTTCTGCGCGACCACGGGTCAGAGAAAGTCTGGGTCGTCCACGGCCAGGGCCTCGACGAGATCACCACGACCGGCGAAACACTGGTGGCCGAGCTTGCCGATGGCAAGGTCCGCGAATTCACGCTTTCGCCCTCCAATTTCGGCGTTCCACAAGTCGAGCTAAAAGCGCTGCGCGGCGGCGATGGCAAGGTCAATGCGGCGGCGCTGCGCGAGGTGCTCGCCGGCGAAAAGAACGCCTATCGCGATATCGCGCTCTGCAATGCCGCCGCGGCCCTCGTTGTCGCCGGCAAGGCCGATACGATCTCCGACGGCATGGTGATTGCCACGGATGCGCTGGAGAGCGGCAAGGCGGCGCTTGCGCTCGAGCGGCTGGTTGCCGTTTCAAACCGAAAGCCCGAACATGGGATCCGGCCATGACCGATATTCTGAAAAAGATCGAAGCTTACAAGCGCGAGGAAATTGCCGCCGCCAAGAGCACTGTGCCGCTCGATGAGCTGAAGGCGCGGATTCGCGATGTCGATCAACCGCGCGGTTTTGCCGATGCGCTTTTCGCCAGAAAGGCTGCGGGCGATTTCGGTCTGATCGCCGAGATCAAGAAGGCAAGCCCCTCCAAGGGGCTGATCCGCCCGGATTTCGATCCGCCGGCCTTCGCCGCGGCCTATGAGGAAGGCGGGGCGGCCTGCCTTTCGGTGCTGACCGATACGCCGAGCTTCCAGGGCGCGCCGGAATTCCTCGCTGCCGCCAAGGCGGCCTGCGCCCTTCCCGCTCTGCGCAAGGATTTCATGTTCGAGCCCTATCAGGTCTACGAGGCCCGCGCCTGGCAAGCCGATTGCATCCTGATCATCATGGCGAGCCTTTCCGATGACGAGGCCCGGCTCCTGGAGGAGACCGCCTTCGAACTCGGCATGGACGCGCTGATCGAGGTCCATGACGAGGCGGAATGCGAGCGGGCGCTGAAGCTCTCCTCGCCGCTGATCGGCATCAACAACCGCAATCTGCGCACCTTCGAGGTCTCGCTTGAGACCAGCGAAAGGCTCGTTCCGATGATCCCGGAGGACCGGCTGATCGTCGGCGAGAGCGGCATCTTCGTCCATGACGATTGCCTGCGGCTGGCAAAGGTCGGCATTTCCACCTTCCTCGTGGGCGAGAGCCTGATGCGCAAGGACGATATCGCAGCAGCCACCCGTGCGCTGCTGAAGGGCACAGCCGAGGCCGCGCCATGACCGACAAGCCAGCCGGGCTGACCCATATCGGCGAGACCGGCGAGGCCCGCATGGTCGATGTCGGCGCCAAGGCCGAGACCGTCCGCTCGGCCACGGCGGAAGGCCATGTCCGGATGAAGCCCGAAACGCTCGCGCTGATCGAAACCGGCAATGCCAAGAAGGGCGACGTGATCGCCACCGCCCGACTGGCAGGGATCATGGGCGCGAAGCAGACGGCGAACCTCATCCCGCTCTGCCATCCGCTGATGCTGACCAAGATCGCCGTCGACATCGAAGCCGACGCAGCACTTCCGGGTCTTCGGGTCGTCGCCACAGCCTCGCTTTCCGGACGGACCGGCGTCGAGATGGAGGCGCTGACCGCCGTGTCGGTCGCCTGTCTCACGATCTACGACATGGCCAAGGCCGCCGACCGCGAAATGGAAATCGGCGCAATACGGCTGGTCGAGAAATCCGGCGGCGCAAGCGGCGATTTCAAGCGTGGAGGCTGAGCCATGGCCGATCCCCTGCTGAGCGTTGAAAGAGCCGGCGAGATCCTGCTGGAGCATGCCGCGCAGGTGAGCGACACGGAAACCGTGGCGCTCGCGGATGCCGATGGGCGCGTGCTTTGCGAGGACGTCGCCTCCCGCATCACCCAGCCGCCCTTCGCGGCCTCCGCCATGGACGGCTATGCGGTGCGCGCGGGCGATATCGGGCCCGAAGGCGCGGAGCTTCAGGTCATCGGCGAGGTCGCCGCCGGCGCGATGCCGGATGCGCTTGTGACCGCCGGAACCGCGATGCGGATTTTCACCGGCGCGCCACTGCCGCAAGGCGCCGACAGCGTGGTGATACAGGAAAATACCGAAAAGCGCGGCGAGGCCGGGGTCTTCTTCAAAACCGCCGCCATCAGGGGCGATAACATCCGGAAGGCGGGACAGGATTTCGCCGCGGGCGATATCCTGCTCCGCCGCGGCCGCGCGCTTGACGCCCGCGCGCTTTCGCTTGCGGCAGCCGGCGGCCACGCTACGCTTCCCGTCTTTCGCCGGCCGCGCGTCGCCGTGCTTGCCACCGGCAATGAGCTGGTGCCGCCCGGCACGCTTCCCGGTCCCGGCCAGATTTCGGCGTCCGGAAGCGTCGCCATTGCAGCACTTGCCCGCGACAACGGCGCGGATGTCATCGATCTCGGCATTGCCGGCGACAGCGAAGCGGCGATACGCGGGGCGGTCGAAAAGGCCGTCGCGGCGAAGGCCGATATCCTGGTGACGATTGGCGGCGCGTCGGTCGGCGATCACGACCTGATCCGCCCCACGCTTGCCGCCATGGGCATGGAACTCGACTTCTGGAAGATCGCGATGCGGCCGGGAAAGCCGTTGATGGTCGGCCGGCTCGGAGATATGCGCGTGCTCGGCCTGCCCGGCAACCCGGTCTCGAGCTTCGTCTGCGCCCTGCTCTTTGCCGAGCCACTCATCCGCCATGTCGGACATTTCCCGCCGCGCAAGCGCGAGGCCACGGCAATCGCCGCATCAACGCTCGCCGACAACGGCCCGCGCCAGCACTATATGCGCGGCCGGTTTGATCGCGAAGGTCGCGTCGAGATGTTCGATCGGCAGGATTCGTCCCTGCAGGCCACCCTTGCCGAAGCGGATTGCCTGATCATCCGCCCGCCCCATGCCAAGGCGGTTGAAGCGGGCGAGACCGTCAGGATCGTGACCCTCGGCTGAGCGATGCGCGGGGAGCGGCCCGACCGGCCGCGCCTCGAAAAAGAGGCAGAGCGGTCACGCCTTCCGAAAAAGCCTAGACCGCTCCAAGTGCCTCAGGCCGAACCCTTTTCCTGGGCCGCGGCCGCGAGCATGAACTCGTTCAGCTTGGCATGAATCGTCTGCTCGTCCATTTCGACGCCGGCGGCATTGAAGTCCGCCATCAGCTTGCCCGTCAGATCGGCGTCGCCGGCCTCGATGAAATGGCTGGCCATCACCTCGCTGATATAGGCCTGGTCGCCTTCACGGTTCAAAAGTCCTGCCGCCCAGTTGGCCAGCATCCGGTTGCGCCGGGCGAGCGTGTTGAAATGCGCATGCTGTTCCGCCGTGTAAGCGGCCTCGTGGGCGCGCCCGCGGTCTGCAAAGATTCGATCTGCCATGTCGACCTCCCTAATAATCTTGTCCTCCTAAGATGGTATGTCTTTGCGCGATTGAGAAGAAAAAAACCGGCATTTGCTTCAAAATTTGCCCGCATGCGACGCTTTGTCGTCAGCAAAAGGTGCAAAACCGCAATTGCCTTGAAAAACACGTGGTTTTGATTGAGAAAGCGGCGCAAACTCGCTATTGCAGCGAAACTGATGATTTCAGCGCGCTTGGCGCGCCAACGTATACGAGACAGAGATGAGTCGTCGCCGCCGGGTTTATGAAGGCAAGGGCAAAGTCCTTTACGAGGGCCCCGAGCCCGGAACCCTGATCCAGTTCTTCAAGGACGACGCCAGCACCGAACCGGGTGCGGGCGCCGACGTGATCGACGGAAAGGGTGTTCTGAACAACCGCATTTCGGAATATGTCTTCGGACATCTGAACGCGATCGGGATTCCCACCCATTTCATCCGCCGCCTCAACATGCGCGAACAGCTCGTGCGCGAAGTCGAGATGATCCCGCTGATCGTCACCGTGCGCAATATCGCGGCAGGCTCGCTGTCGCGCCGTCTCGGCATCGAGGAGGGCGTTCCCCTGCCCCGCTCGATCGTCGAGTTCAGCTTGAATTCCGATGAGCTCGGCAATCCGCTGGTGACCGAGGAACACATCACCGCCTTCGGCTGGGCCTCGCCGCCGGAGCTCGACGACATGATGGCGCTGGCGATCCGGATCAACGACTTCCTGTCCGGCCTGTTTCTCGGCGCCGGCATGCAGCTCGTCGATTTCAAGATCGAATGCGGCCGCCTGTTCGAGGGCGACATGATGCGCATCATCCTGGCCGACGAGATTTCCCCTGATTCCTGTCGCCTGATGGATCTGGCGACCCGCCAGCGTCTCGATTCGCGCGTCGAGGGCGGCGACGGCGTTGCAGTCAGCGCCTATTCCGAGGTCGCCCGCCGGCTCGGCATCATGAATGAGAACGAGCCGACGCGCGCCGCCGGCCCCGTCCTGGTCAAATAGAATTTTCGAACAGAAGCTGAGGTTAAGCCAGTGATCAACGCACGCGTCATCGTCACCTTGAAAAACGGCGTACTCGATCCGCAGGGAAAGGCGATCGAAGGCGCGCTGCATGGCCTCGGCTTTGCGGGCCTTTCCGGCGCGCGCCAGGGCAAGGTCTTCGACCTCGCGCTCGATACCGATGACCGCGCCAAGGCCGAAGCCGATGTCGCCGCGATGTGCGAGAAGCTGCTGGCCAATATGGTGATCGAAAACTACGCCATCGAGCTGAACTGATCGGAGCCGCCATGAAATCCGCTCTTATCCAGCTTCCCGGCCTTAACCGCGACCGCGACATGTTCGCAGCCCTGAGCCAGATTTCCGGCACCGATCCGGTCACCGTCTGGCAGACAGAGACCGAACTGCCGGATGTCGACCTGATCGTGATCCCCGGTGGATTCTCCTACGGCGACTACCTGCGCTGCGGCGCGATCGCCGCCCGCATGCCGGTGATGCGCGCGGTTGCCGAAAAGGCGCGCGCGGGCGTGCGTGTCATCGGCGTCTGCAATGGTTTCCAGATCCTGCTCGAGGCCGGCCTTCTGCCGGGCGCGCTGATGCGCAATGCATCGCTGAAATTCGTGTGCCGCGAGGTCCGCCTGACGGTGGCGAACAACCGCACCGCTTTCACCAGCCTCTACGCCGCCGGCGAAGTGATCCGCTGCCCTGTCGCCCATCATGACGGCAATTACTTCGCCGACGCCGATACGCTTGCGGCTCTCGAAGATCGCGGCCAGGTCGTGTTCCGCTATGCGGAGGGCACCAATCCCAACGGCTCGGTCAACGATATCGCGGGTCTCGTCAACGAAGCCGGCAATGTGCTCGGCATGATGCCGCACCCCGAAAATCTGATCGAGCCGGCCCATGGCGGCACCGACGGCCGTCGCCTTTTCGAGGCGGCGCTGGGACAGATTGAGGTTGCCTGATACGGCGCACGTTTGGCTTGACCTGAGCGTGAGAATGATCAGTATTGGGGAAAAATAAGGCAGCGCACGATTGCTGCTGTATTGATTCGATTAGGTCGGCCCTATGCATCTGAACAGATTTCCGACGTCGGCGGCAGCAATTGCGTTTGCCCTGATCACCGCAACTGCTGCCTCTGGCGCCGATATGGATAGCGTACCCGCCTCTCCTGCGCCCGTTTCCAGCGACGGTATTTTCGATGAAGTCCGCTTCGAAGTGGCAGCCTCGCTCGGCGCCAAGTCGGATTTTGAAAGCGGCGTTTTCCTGATCCCGAGCGTGTTCTTCGATCCGTTGCACAGCGAGGGCCGGGAAGGTTTCGACAAGGTTTTCCATCCCCGCTTCTTCCTCAGCGCCAGCATCTCGACCGATGACGAATCGTCGCAGATCATGGCGGGCGCGAGCTGGAAGTTTCCGCTGCTGGGACCGACCTTCGCGGATATCGGTTTCGGCGGCGCGCTGACCAACGCCGATATTGATGAAGGCGGTCGCGGACCCGGCGTCGGCTCGCACGTCCTGTTTCACGAATATGTCGCTCTCGGCGTCAATCTCGACGAAAACTGGAGCCTGACGGCCACGGTCCGCCATTCCTCCAACGCCGATCTCGCCTCCCCCAACAGCGGCCTGACCTATGGCGGCATCGGGCTTGGCCGCAGTTTCTGAATCTGGTCAAACTGATGAGGGCGTCGGCTTGAGGATCGCAGTGCGCTGCGTTCCGAAAACCCCATCAATCTTCTGCGCCTTTAAATCGCCGGAATATTAACCATATATGGGAACCATACGGACACAGGCCGCGTTTTGTGGTTATACGTTCGAGCATGACCCCCAAAGAAACGCCCCGGCATCCCCCCTGCTCCGGGGCGTTTCGTTTTTCTGCGATCCTCAAGAGACCATGTCGCGCTCGGCGCGATCGAATTCAATGCGCGCATCGCGTATCCCCCTGTGATTGTCCTTCGCCCAGGCGACCAGCAGCGAAAACGGCTCAAGAAATGAACGACCCGTTGCCGTCAGATCATAGACTACCTTGGGCGGCTTGGTCGGGAACACGGTGCGGGTGATGTAGCCGTCCCGGTTCAGGTCCCTCAGCGTCTTGGTCAGCATGCGTTGCGAGATGTCAGGCGTCATGCGTTTCAACTCGGCAAAGCGCATGGGGCCGCTCGAAAGCGCCATGAGCAGCAGCGTGCTCCACTTTCCCGCAACCTGATTGAGCACATCGCGCACCGGACAATTCTCGACCATGTCGTCGGACACGATTTCGGCGAGTTGTGCGCGACTCCATGCGGAAAGATCGTCAGTCATTTCATCTCCTAGGCACAGCGGTGTAACCTGCGAACAAATTAAACCCGTCTTTACATCATCGAAAATCACATTAGATGAGATAGCGGTCTCTTTTTGAGACTAGAGCTCTTTAATAGTTTTAATCTTACAGGAAGACCACTCCATGACCAACCCGACAATTCTCGTGACCGGCGCGTCCGGAAAGCTCGGCCGCGAAACGCTGGACTTTCTTCTGGCCGCCGGCAAGGATCCCGCCCGGATCATCGCCACCACGCGCGACGTTACCAAACTCGCCGGCTATGCCGAAAAAGGCGTCGTCGTGCGGCAAGCCGATTTCAATGCGCCTGAAACGCTTGGCCCGGCATTCGCCGGCGCGGAGCGGGTCGCGATCATCTCCACCGATGCCGTCGCCCCGGGAACCGATCGGGTCGCCCAGCACAGCGCCGCGGTGGACGCCGCCAAGGCAGCCGGTGTCCGCCATATCATCTACACCTCGCTGCCGAACCCCGAAGATTCGCTCATCAGCTTTGCGGGCGATCATCTGGGAAGCGAGAAGTCGGTGAAGGATAGCGGTCTCGGCTACACCATCCTGCGCAATACCTGGTATCAGGAAAACCTGCTGATGAGCCTGCCGCAGGCGCTGGAGCACGGCGTGATCATGTCGGCGGCCGGCAACGGGAAACTCAGCTACGTCGCCCATGATGATTGCGCGCGGGCGCTTGCCGCCGCCCTGCTTTCGCAAACCGACGAGAGCGCGATCTACACGCTTGTCGGCCCCGAGGGCTATTCCATCGATGAGATTGCGGCGTTAGCACGGGAATTCAGCGGCAAGCCGCTCGAGGTGCAGCATGTCGACAGCGACACGCTGCGCAAGACCCTTGAAGGCGTCGGCCTGCCGCCCTTCCTCGTGGACATGCTCGTGAGCACGGACGACAATATCCGCACGGGCCGTTTCGACATCATCAACGATGATTTCGAGCGCCTCACCGGCCGCAAGCCGAAGCCGCTTCGCGCCTTCTTCGAGAACAACCGCGAGGCCCTGTCCGCCTGAAGCTGCGCCGTTTCAGGCCGGTTCGCCACAGGCATGGCGGAAGCGCCTCACGCTCTCCGCCATGCCGTATTCGAGCGCATCGGCGGTAAGGCCATGGCCGATCGAGACCTCCGCCAGATCCGGTATCGCCGCGACAAGCGGCGGAAGGTTGGCGACGGTCAGGTCGTGGCCGGCATTGACGCCGAGACCGCGTTCGCGGGCGCGGCGGGCCGTGTCGCCCAACTGCTTTGCCAGCGCGGCCTCCCTGTCAGGATCATCGAAACACGCGCCATAGGGGCCGGTATAGAGTTCGATCCGGTCCGCGCCGCTCGCGCGCGCGGCCTCAAGCTCGGCGTCGGTTGCGTCGCCGTCAGCGAACATTGAAACCCGGATATTCTTCTTCTTGAGCTTATCGACCGACTTCTTCAGCAGGTCGCGATGCGCGGCGAATTTCCAGCCATGGTCGGAGGTCGCCTGCGCCGGGTCATCCGGCACCAGCGTCACCTGTTCGGGCTCGGTTTCCAGACAGAGCCCGATAAAGAAATCGCTCGGATAGCCTTCGATATTGAACTCCGCCTGCGGAAATTCATCATCGATCAGCGCCCGCAGGACCGGGAGATCGGAAAACCGGATGTGGCGCTGGTCGGGCCTCGGATGCACCGTCAGGCCATGCGCACCCGCTTCAAGGGCGATCCTGCCGAAATGGCGCACATTCGGCCATGGCAGGTCGCGCCGGTTGCGCAACTGGGCAATCGCATTCAGGTTAACGGACAGCTTGGCGACCATGGCTCCCTCCAGATGGACCGCGCCGAAAGGCGTCTCGCCGTGTATGCGCCAAAGCGCGCCTCGCGGCAACAAAAGGTTGCGTCATTACATGACGATGGTCAGTTTTTCGGCCGCCCGCGTGATCGCCGTGTACAGCCAGCGCTCCCGCGTGTCGCGAAACGCCCAGCTTTCGTCAAACAGCACGACATTGTTCCATTGCGAGCCCTGGGCCTTGTGCACCGTGAGCGCATAGCCGTAATCGAAGTCGTCATAGCGCTTCTTGGTCGACCACGGAATCTCGGTTTCACTGTCCTCGAACGCCGCCTTCAGCAGCTTGATACGAGACGCGCCGCGATCGGGGTCGTCCTCCTCCGGGTTCACCAGAAGATTGATGCCGGGCTTCACGGTTTCGCGCGAGGCGGACATCACCTTCCACAGCGAGCCGTTGAACAGGCCCTTGGCCGGATCGTTTCTGAGACAAACCAGCTTATCGCCGGCCTGCGGGTGGATCTGCGAAAAACCCTTCAACTCGCGCAGCCGCTGGTTATAGCGCCGGCGGGTGCGATTGGTGCCGACCAGTACCTGATCGGCCTCCAGCACCAGTTCCTGCGTGACGTCATGCTTGGAGATGACCTGCGCAAGGCCGTAATCGCCATAGCCGATCTCCTTGCCCTCACGCACTTTCATCGCAAGGTCGATGATCGGGTTGTCGCGGGCCTGCCGATGGATTTCGGTCAGCAGGTAATCGGGTTCGTGATTGGTGAAATAGCCCCCACCCGAAACCGGCGGCAACTGGCCGGGATCGCCGAGCACAAGCACCGGCGTGCCGAAGGAAACCAGATCCTGGCCGAGCTTTTCGTCCACCATCGAGCATTCGTCGATGATGATCAGCGCCGCCTTGGCGAGCGGGCTCTGGCGGTTGAGGGTGAACATCGGCGACACCGAGGTCTTGCCGGTCTCCTCGTCCTCGATCATCTCCTCGCCCTTGGGGCGATAGATCAGCGAATGGATGGTGCGGGCATTGGTGGCACCGCGAGAGCGCAGCACCTGCGCGGCCTTGCCGGTGAAGGCGGCAAACAGCACCTCGCCGTCGACATGCTCGGCAAAATAGCGCGCAAGCGTGGTCTTGCCGGTTCCGGCGAAGCCGAAAAGGCGGAACACCGGGGCCCGGCCTTCCTTCAGCCAGCGCGCCACCGCCTGTAGCGCTTCATCCTGTTGCGGTGAGAAATCCATGAGCGTGAATTGGCAGGATTCGCCGTCGCTCGGCAACAAAAAACCGCAAGGTCCGGGAATAAAACCACCCGCCGAGGTGTCTATGGCATGTAACCACCGCAATCTGCGGTTATCACGACACGGAACGACAACCATGATGAAGAAGACACCGATCCTCGCAGCCGTTGCACTTGCGGCCTTTGCAGGAATGGCCCATGCCGGCACCACCACCTTCCAGGCCATCAACACGCCGGACGGCCCGGTTCTCGCCGGACAGAACGGCCAGACGCTCTACACCTATGACAAGGACGCAAGGCACCAATCCGTTTGCTACGGTAGCTGCGCCCGGGAATGGCCTCCATATCTCGCCAACCCATCCGCGCAACCCTTCGCACATTACAGCTTTGTGATGCGCAAGGATGGCCAGAGACAGTGGGCATTGAATGGCGAACCCCTCTACTTCCGCTCGGCGGACAAGAAATCCGGCGACATCACCGGCCAGAACGCCGATCACGGCAACTGGCAGGTGGCGCGA
>MDSV01038612.1_pt1 | contig 33478 bp, 36 predicted proteins | sample 810851 | NCBI WGS metagenome assembly MDSV01 (sample SAMN05326640, study PRJNA326480) | marine metagenome | isolation source: seawater | place: Atlantic Ocean: North East | collected 2012 | reverse complement strand
TTTGAATCTTCTATTATGGTAACCGCGATGCCTAAATCTCATCAAAGTATAAATAGATAATTACTTTCTATACTTAGCTGATTCTGAATGTGAATATAGTCCTTCGCTATCTGCAATTGACATAGCAATTCTAGCAAGTTGTTTTGCATGATTTTTTGATATTTGCATTATGCTTGAACGTTTTAAAAAATCATAAACTCCCAAAGGCGAAGCATACTTAGCAGTGCCTCCTGTAGGTAGCACATGGTTTGGTCCAGCACAATAGTCTCCAAAAACTTCGGGACTAGATTCACCAATAAAGATTGCGCCAGCATTTTTAATTTTTTCTGGAAGTTTTAATTTTTTATAACCAAGAATCTCTAGATGTTCAGGAGCTATACTGTTTGCTACGTCTACAATATTTGACTTTGTTTTTACTTTAATAAATAGTCCTCTCGTCTCAAGTGATTTTTTTATGATATCTTTTCTTTTTTGATTTTTGATCATTAAATCAATTTTTTTATTCACATCTGAAATCAGCTTACTACTTGTTGTTAATAAAATTGATTGTGCCATTTCATCATGTTCAGCCTGAGCGAACATATCAATAGCAATGCACTCAGGGTTTGCATCTTTATCAGCAATAATTAATATTTCTGAAGGTCCTGCGAAACTATCAATTCCGACTGTGCCAAATACTTTTCTTTTAGCTGTAGCTACATAGATATTACCTGGGCCTACAATTTTATGAACCTGTTCAATTGTTTCTGTGCCATAGGCAAGGGCACCAATAGCATGGGCGCCTCCAACTTTATATATTTTATCGATTTCACATAGATCTGCAGCTACTAAAACTAGAGGATCAAGTTTTCCATTAATCGGAGGGCATGTCATAATTACATTTTTTACACCTGCTGATCTTGCAGGGATAGCATTCATTAATACAGTTGACGGATAGCATGCTTTGCCTCCTGGGACATATATGCCGACCCTATCAATCGGCGAAACTTTCTCTCCAAGTATTGATCCATTGATTTTAATTGACCAACTTTTCAACATTTGTTTTTTAGAAAATCTTTTTATATTTATGATTGCTTTTTTCAAATTCGATAACGTTTGTCTAGGAATATGTGTGTATGCGTCAGCTATTTCATTTTTTGATACAACTGATTCAGATATATCTTTATATTTTACATTGTCAAATTTATTGGCAAATTTAATAAGAGCTTTATCTTTATTTTTTTTGATATCATCTAATATTATGGCAACAGAACTTTCAATAGCTTTTGAGTTTTCAAGCTTTAACCTAAGATGCTTATTTAAATCTTTAAGATTTGTTGTGGCAATATCTAAAATTTTAATTTTCATAAATTCTTTTTTAGTGTTTCGTCAAGTGATAGAATGACTTCTTCAGTTTCATTCCACCCTATACATGAATCAGTAATACTTTGACCATATTTTAATTTTTCTCTGTTATTAATTTTTTGATTTCCTTCCACTAGGTTACTTTCAAGCATAATACCAATAATATTTTTTTCACCATTAGATATCTGTTGTTTGACATCATCAACTACTATCGATTGTCTTTTAAAATCCTTTTGACTGTTTGCATGGCTTGCATCAATCATAATATTAGGCTTCATGTTATTATTTTCTAGCATGAGAGTGGATTCACTTACATCATTGTGAGAATAATTTGTTTTTTTGTTTCCTCCTCGGAGGATTATGTGACAGTCACTATTACCTGCAGTGTTAAATATTGCAGATTTTCCCTCTTTTGTTACAGATAAAAAACTGTGTGAGTGCCTTGCTGCATTCATTGCATCGATTGCAATTTGGATACTACCATCTGTTCCGTTTTTAAATCCAACTGGACACGATAAACCTGATGCAAGTTCTCTGTGACTCTGACTTTCTGTTGTTCTAGCACCAATTGCACCCCAACTTATTAAGTCAGATAAGTATTGAGGACTTACTAAATCAAGAAATTCATGTCCACATGGTATATTCATTTCTGATAAGTCTATCAATAACTGTCTCGCTATTTTTATACCCTTATTAATTTTGAAGGATCCGTCCAAATCAGGATCATTAATCAAGCCTTTCCAGCCGATGACTGTTCTAGGTTTTTCGAAGTATACCCTCATAATCAATAAACTATTTTCAGATAACAACTTTTTCAGATTATTTAATTTGACGGCATATTCTTTAGCAGCATCAATATCATGAATTGAACAAGGGCCGACAACGATTATGAATTTCTTTAACGTTTTATCAAGAATATTTTTAATTTCTAATCTTGTATCAATTATAGTTTTTATTCCGGACTCAGATGGAGAAAACTGGCTAATAATATCTTTAGGGCTTATGAGTTCTTGTGTATTAACTATCCTTATGTCGTCTGTTTTATTTATCATTAGCCTTGACCTTGTTTATAAATGAAGTTATTTCATGTCTTTTGAGCTTGTATGAAACTTTGTTTGCAATCAATAGAGAAGAAATATCACAAATTTTATCAAATTCCTTCAAACCATTTTCCTTAAGAGTTTTGCCTGACTCTACAATATCAACAATAAAATCTGAAAGTGAGAGAACTGGGGCTAACTCTATAGAGCCATAAAGCTTGAGAATAGAACACTGAAGCCCTATCTCTTCAAAATATTTCTTTGCTACATTTGGATATTTTGTTGCGATTTTCATATTATTAAAATATCTAGTGTTTGACTTGCCTGCCACTACTAATTTACATCTAGCAATTTGAAGATCTAAGAGACGAAAGTGATTAGAAATATTATCTTCTAAAAGAGTATCAATTCCTACTATTCCGATATCAACTTTACCTGAGTCAATGTAAACCGGAACATCGCTAGCTTTGATAACTACAATCTCAAGATTCTTATCATTGGTTGGTATTATTAACTTTCTGCTACCTAAAGGGTCAAATTTACAATTAATATTAATACCACGAAGAATTTGTACCGATTGTTCTAATATTCTTCCTTTGGAAATAGCTAATCTAATCATTTGGTAGCATTTTACATAGGTTTTCTTGAAATCCTAGCCCCAATTAACTGTAGTTTTTCTTCAATACAGTCGTAACCCCTATCTATGTGATAAACTCTTCCGATTTCTGTAGTTCCTTCGGCAGCAAGTCCTGCTAATATTAGGCTAGCGGAAGCCCTTAAATCTGTTGCCATTACTGGTGCTGCTAAAAGTTTTTCCGCTCCTAATATATTAGCTGTATTATCACTCACCTTTATTAAAGCTCCCATTCTTTCGAGTTCTTGCACATGCATGAAGCGATTTTCAAAAATATTCTCTCTAACAAAGCTTTTGCCCTTAGCAATTGAATTTAGTGCAGTCATTTGAGCTTGCATATCTGTTGGAAAATAAGGGTAAGCATTCGTTTCTACATTCACAGCCTTCGGTCGGTGTTTCATCTTTACTCTGATAGAGTTATTAGTAGAAGTAATTTCTGCTCCTGATTCCTTAAGTTTTTCAATTACAGCATTGGAATGTTCCGGTACAATATCGTTAATCTCTACATCCCCTCTGGTTATAGCAGCTGCAATCATAAAAGTTCCTGCTTCAATCCTATCGGGTATGGGTTTATGTTTAGTTCCAATTAGCGTTTCTACTCCATCAATCTGTATCTGATCAGTACCGTAGCCACTTATCCTAGCTCCCATTTTATTTAAAAATAGGCACAGGTCAGATATTTCAGGCTCATTAGCAGCATTATTAATTTTTGTTAGCCCTTTAGCTAATGATGCAGCCATAATAATATTTTCTGTTCCAGTAACTGATTTTTTTTCGAAAACAATATTAGCTCCTTGTAATCTCTTTGATTGCGCAGTGATATAACCTTTTTCAACTTTGATTTCGGCACCCATTTTTTCAAGCGCTTTTAGATGCATGTCTACTGGTCTCAACCCGATAGCACAGCCTCCTGGAAGAGAGACTTTGGCTTCACCAAATCTTGAAAGCAAGGGTCCTAATACTAGTATGGATGATCTCATTGTCTTAACTAAATCATAAGGAGCATAAAAATTATTCATGGCAGATGGATCAAGACTAATATTCATAAATTCGTCCATTGTTACGCTTACCCCCATTTGTGTTAACAACCTTGTAGTAGTTGTAACATCCTGTAAATGTGGAACATTTTCTAATTCTACAGCTCCTTGTGAAGGCATCACAGATGCACAAAGCATCGGTAAGACAGAGTTTTTAGCGCCTGATATCTTTACAGAGCCAGATAAAGATTGCCCGCCTTGAATTAATAATTTATCCATAGTTATTTTTTAAGTTTGTTTCGGTATTCTAAGAGTTTATACTCAATAAAGCTATGACTAAAAAGATATCACATTTGTATGAAAAATATATTATAGGCTATCCTGTTTTAGTACTTTTTTTACTATCAATCATACTTATTGGATCACTTGCTAACATAAATAATTTTAAACTCGATGCATCTGCAGATACTTTGATTCTTGAAGATGACAAAGACTTAAAATTATTCCGAGAAATAAATGATAGGTATGGATCAAATGAATTTCTAATCCTAACCATAACTGATAAAAATAAAGATATATTTGAAAATGATACTCTTAAGTACATTCATAAAATAGCTATGGAAATTCAGGATTTTACTAGTGTTCAATCAGTTACTGCAATAACTAATATTCCTCTTGTTAGTAGTTCAAAAAAACCATTAACAGAATTAATAAATGATATTCCAAATATATTTAGCAAAGATATAGATCCCAAGCTTGCAAGACAAGAGATATTAACTAGTCCTATCTATCAGAATCTAGTGATAAGTGATGATGGGAAGACAACGGCCATGCAAATTATACTAAAAAATAACATTGCATTAAAAGATGCTCTTTTAAAAAGGGATATGTTATATAAAAAATACGTAAAGGATGACTCCTTTGAAACTCAATATTTTTTATCTAGACAAGAATATAATAATCTCTCTGATACACATAAGACTGACATTGGTAATTTCATAAAAGATATAAGAATAGTTCAAGAAAAATATACAAGTGATAGGTATGAGATAAGACTTGGCGGGATACCCATGATCACTAACGACATGATTACTTTTATAAAAAATGATTTAATAAATTTTGGTTTAGGAGTGCTTGTGTTCATATTAACTACTTTGATAATCATATTTAGAAAATTAATATGGGTAATGACGCCAGTAATCAATTGCATTTATTCAGTATTATTTATGATTGGTTTGCTTGGTTTCTTAGATTGGAAAGTAACGGTAATATCCTCAAATTTTATTTCACTAATGCTGATACTTACATTGTCAATGAATATACATATTATAGTTAGATACAGGCAAATATACAGCACCTTAATGAATGATAAGAGGCAAGCTCTTATTGAAACAACTCACAAAATGATTTGGCCATGCCTTTATACTGCACTTACAACCATAGTTGCATTCGCTTCTTTAATATTCAGTGATATCAAACCGGTTATAGACTTTGGATACATGATGGTGCTCGGGCTTACCACATTATTTTTGACATCATTTATACTCCTACCTTGCTTGATTATCATATTTTCAAATAGGGAAAATTCTTTAATACAGGAAAATAAAACAAAACTATTTTTAATAGATTCGCTCGCAAAAGTTACTATCAATTCAGGTAAATCGATCTATACGGTATTCGCTCTAGTTGTGGTCATAACAATCTATGGACTAAATCTGCTTAAAGTTGAAAATAGCTTTATAAATTACTTTAAATCTGACACCGAGATATACAAAGGAATGCAAATGATTGACAATGAACTTGGTGGAACAACACCAATGGATATCATAATCAAATTCAGTGATAATATTGGCGAACTAAATACGGAAAATGATGAATATGAAGATCTACTGGGAGAAGAAGAAGAGCCTATAGAGTCAAATTGGTTCACAACGGAGAGAGTTAATAAAATAAAACATGTCCATGATTATTTAGATAATAATAAATACATCGGAAAAGTGCTTTCTTTTGCTTCCTCAATTCGTGTTGCTGAAATTGTCAATGGTGATAAAGAATTGAATAGCCTTGAAATGTCTTTACTTTATAAAAAGTTACCTGAAGAAGTTAAAGGCATTGCAGTAACTCCTTATCTATCAATAGAAAATAATGAAGCTAGGATAAACGCTAGAATTCTTGATTCAAATCCTGAATTAAGAAGAGCTGATCTTATAAAAAAAATTCAAAATGACTTAGATCAAGATTCGTATCTTGCATCAGAGAAAATTACAATCACAGGAATTTTAGTCCTATATAATAATATGTTACAAAGTCTATTTGACTCACAGATTATGTCTTTGGGGTTTGTTATGTTAATTATAGCTGCTATGTTCCTAATTTTATTTAAATCTATGGCATTAATGATTATAGGAATTGTGCCTAACCTGATCTCTGCACTCCTAGTTTTAGGAATTATGGGCATTATGAGATTACCATTAGATATGATGACCATTACAATAGCGGCGATAACTGTAGGAATAGCTGTAGATAATAGTATTCACTATATCTATCGATTCAAAGAAGAATTAAAAACAAGCAGTGATTATGAAAAAACAATCCTAATTTGTCACTCAAGTATTGGTAGAGCAATATTTTTTACTGGCATAACGGTAATTTTTGGATTTTCTATATTGATACTATCTAATTTTATACCAACTATCATATTTGGGGTTTTAACGGGTTTCGCAATGCTTGTTGCGCTCATAGCTGTCTTAACACTATTGCCTAGAATGCTGATCACTTTTAAACCCATTTAATAAGAATCTATTTCCCTAAACTCTTAATAAGTGAATCGATTCCATTTTTACCGACATGTTCTCTGAAATCTGCTCGGTAATTTTTCATCAAACTTATGCCTTCAAATATTATATCGTAGACTCTCCAGCCATCATCATTTTTGATTAAACGGTAGTTAACATCTATGTTACCTGATGGAATTAGATATTTTGACTTCACAAATGCAATTCTATCTTTTTTTCCTGGAACATACGGTAAGAATTCTATTTTTTCACCATCAAATGCTGTAATTGATTTCATATATGTACTGGTCATCCTATATTTAAAAGCCTGAACAAAATCAGTTTTTTGTTGAGGTGTCATTCCTATCCAAATTTTCTTTCCAAGTATAATCTTAGACATCAACGTAATGTCAAGTTTGGGCATCACAACAGAGTTCATTTTACTTCTTAAAAATTCCTCATCTTCCTCAAATCTTTCTTTATGCTCTGACACAAGAGCAGTTACTTCTTGTACTGATTTTTTTAGAAAATCATCAGGTTTTTCTGATGTGAACGCAGTAGATGTGAGAAATATAAAGGCTATGAAGATTGATATTTTTTTTATCATGTATCATATTTTAGTATATAATCTGGTTATGTCACCGATTAAATTAGAAAATATCTCCAAAATATTTACTATGGTTATAGTGATAATTCTATCTGCATCACTAGCTCTTAATACTAATAATGCATACTCATCAGAAGATGATCCCCTTGAACCGCTAAATAGAGCTGTCTTTGGATTCAATGAAGTAATTGATGATGCTTTATTAGAGCCTGTTGCAAAAGGTTATCGTGCTATTACACCAGATCCTGTTGAAGATAGCGTATCAAACTTTTTTAATAATCTAGGAGAAATTAACACGATAATTAATAGCACTTTGCAGTTAAAGCTAGACAAGACTGTATCTTCCTCTGCTAGATTTGTCATAAATTCAACAGTTGGAGTATTCGGCTTATTTGATATCGCTACAAATCTAGGAATTGAGCGACATAGAGAAGATTTTGGTCAAACGCTTGGACATTATGGTGTACCTGCCGGCCCATATCTAGTTTTACCATTTTTTGGACCAAGCACTTTTAGAGATGCACCTGGATTCTATGCAGACATTGCAGTAGAGAAAAGTATATCGCCAGTCCATACAGAACTTCACCACGAAGAAAGACAATTAATACAAGCTACTAATGTAATAGATACAAGAGCAAATTTATTACAAGCTACAAAAATCTTAGATACCGCAGCAAAAGATAAGTATATATTCCTAAGAGAATCATACTTACAAAAAAGAACTAAGATGATTGCAGATGGCAAAGATGTGCAAGATTTCGAAATAGATGTTCTTGAAATTAACTACTAGTTCAATACTAATATAATTTAATCAAAAATATGATGATAGAACCCATATCTATCTTATTAATAGGGTTAGCATTATTGTTAATAGGATCGAACTTATTAATCACTACGACAGAAAATGTAGCTCAGAAGTTTTCAATATCTGGTTTCTATGCGAGTTTCTTTATGATTGGCATAGCAACATCTGCACCAGAAATTTTTATATCAATAGAATCAGCTCTACAAAATGAGACGATTCTAGCAATAGGTAATTCATTAGGCTCAAATATCTCAAACATAGCTATAGTATTTTGTATTTCAATTTTATTTATGAGAGGAGAATTAAGTAAAAATGATCTACCTATTAGGCCATATATAAGCATGGTTATATTAACTATTTTTTCTTTCTTATTAATGTTTTTTGACGAGCATCTTGACGCGAAAGACTCCTTCGTATTGATCACAGTATTCATATTAAGCATTTATTATTTTGAATCACAAGATGGAAAAAAATCTGCGAATAGCCATAATAGTTCTAGCTTGATAGTTACATTATTTTACCTAGTACTAAGTGTAGTGATGTTAATATTCGGATCTATCTACTTTATCGATAGTGCAACACAAATTGCAATTACACTAGGTGTAAGTACATATATTATTGGTCTTACGCTTGCTGCTCTAGGAACAAGCTTGCCTGAGCTAGCTGCTAGCATTCAATCTGCAAGAAAAGGAAGGCTTGACTTTATAGTTGGAAATATTATTGGTTCAAATCTTTTTAATATAGCAGTAGCAATGTCACTTGCTGGCATAATAAGCTCATCAGATATAAATTCTTATGAACTCTTGAGAGATATTTTAATGCTTGGGTTGTGTACTTTGACTTTCTTCCTAATTATTCGTTCAAATAGTATCTTTAGAACTGTATATTCAGTGGCATTAGTAATAACATACTTTTTATATATAATATTAATTTTTAAATGAAAATGAAAAATAAATCTAATATTAGTCACGCGACAGAAATTATTAAAAATGAGATAGCAGCTTTAACAAGAACTGTCAAAAGGATTGACTTAAACTTTGATAAATCGTGCGAAGTTATCAACAAGAGTAAAGGAAAAATAGTAACAATAGGACTTGGAAAGTCCGGATACATTGCAAGAAAAATGGCTGCTACATTAAGCAGTACAGGAACACCATCTATTTTTATACATGCGACTGAAGCACTTCATGGAGACATGGGTGCTATAAACGCTAATGACATAATTATAATTTACTCAAATTCTGGCAACACCGAAGAGATTGTCAAGCTATTACCTCTTCTGAAAATTCTCAAATGTAAAATAATTGCTGTAACTGGAAATAAAAAATCACAATTAGCGAAACACTCAGATTTTATTCTTGATGCTTCTGTCACAAAAGAGGCATGTCCAAATAATCTTGCTCCATCTTCAAGTATCATTTGTGCGCTAGCCTTATCAGATGCTTTAGCTTTGACCATTTCTGTCAAAAAGAATTTTACAATGAAAGATTTTGCAAAAACTCACCCTGAGGGTACATTAGGCAAAAGATTGTTAAAAAGTGTTGGAGATATAATGATTAAGTCAAAAATTCCTATAGTTAATATAGATTCTACTTTCACAAAACTTATAAGCATAATGACTAAATGCAACCTCGGTATAGCTTTAATCGTAAATAAAAAAAGAGCTTTGGTAGGTGTAATCACTGATGGTGATATCAAAAGAATAATGAGTGGTAACAAAAATATTGAAGAAATTATGATTAATAAAGTGATGACTAAAAAACCATTACAAATAGGTAGTGATGTACTAGCAGCTGAGGCATTATCAGTTCTCGAAAAGAATCATATAAGCGTATTACCTGTCATAGATAAATCTAAAATAAATGGGCTCGTTACAATGCAACAAATAATAAAGTCTATACAGTAAAATGATTGATAAGAAAATATATAAAGAGATAGCCAATGACTTATATACTAATAAGCTTATTGAAAAAGCAAAAAAAATAGAACTTTTAGCTTTTGATGTTGATGGTGTTTTAACAGATGGTGGATTATATTTTGATCATAACGGTCTAGAGAGTAAAAGATTCTATGCTCAGGATGGACATGGAATAAAAATATTACAATCAATTGGTATTGAAATAATGATCATTTCTGGGCGCAGTTCCAAATGTGTCACGGAAAGGGCAAATGAGTTGGGTATTAAAAAAATAATTCAAGGTACCAGAGATAAGTTGAAATCTTTTGATAATGAGAATTTAAAAATCTCAAGAGATAACACCTGTTATGTTGGTGATGATACAGTTGATATAACACTGCTTCAATATGTGGGGTTATCAGTTATAGTACCAAACTCAAATCCTATTCTAAAAAAACTTAATTTTGATTGGATAACGCCTAGGCAAGGAGGTTATGGTGCTATCCGAGATGTCTGCGATTTAATATACTTTTCTAAAATTCTCGATGTATAGTATAAAAATATACCAACTAATAATCGCTTTTTGTATCCTTTCAAGCACGACTGCTTTGGGAAGTTCGCTAGAGAAAAGTATGCTCATAAAAAATCAAATAAATAATTTTTCAACAACAAAAAAGAATAAGGATATGATCTCAGAGTGGGAGCTTCACGGAGATAGAATGATAAAGTATGTTAATAATATTACCCTTATTAAACAACCTCAAATTAAAATCTATAATACTGATACAACTATAAACATTAAATCTGATTCAGCAATAGACCCATCAGGAGAAATGGAGGAAATCTACCTAAAAAATAATGTCCTTATCAAAGAAAAGTACCTTTATGATGTCCAGCCGATGAAAATATATACATCCTATGCAATATATTATGTTTCTAAGAATTTAATTGAGACGGATCGTGAAGTTACAATTATTACTGCTGATTCAGTAACAACTGGTTTAGGCTTGTCTGCTAATATCAACACTGGCATAACAAAAATTCTTAGTAATGTTAAAAGAATAGTAAAAGAGAATAATGAGTCAAGAACCATAATGGGTAATCAAATGATTTATAATTCAAATAATAGTAAGTGGATAGTGAAAGATACCCCTGCTAATGATTTAAAAACAACAATTACAAAGAAAGTTATCACAACATTTGATATTAAATAAAATGTCTATACTGAAATGTAATAATCTTGAAAAAGCATACAATGCAAAAAGGATAGTTCATGATGTTTCTATAGAAGTCAACTCTGGAGAAATTATTGGCTTATTAGGTCCTAACGGTGCAGGTAAAACTACAACATTCTACTTAATCGTAGGTCTAATAAAAACAGATTTCGGTTCCATATTAATAGATGATATAGATGTAACTTTAGAACCGATTCACAAAAGATTTGAATATGGGGTAAGCTATCTACCACAAGAACCATCCATTTTTCGTAATATGACAGCAGTAGACAATATAAAAGCAATATTGGAAACAGATATTAACTTAAGCAAACAGATGAAAAAAGATATTCTAGAAGAATTAATAGTCAAGTTTGATTTAGAAAATTTTCTAAATACACTTGGTATGCAGCTTTCTGGGGGTGAAAGAAGAAGGGTTGAGATTGCAAGAGCATTAGCATTGAGACCTAAATTTCTACTTTTGGACGAACCTTTCGCGGGAATTGATCCTATTTCAGTAATAGATATTCAAGGTATAATCAAACAGCTAGCTAGAGAAAATATAGGTATTCTAATAACAGATCATAATGTTCGAGAAACACTCAAGATATGTAATAAATCATACGTAATTAATTCGGGAGAAGTTCTTGCTTCAGGTAAATCAAAAGATTTAATAAAAAATAAGATTGTTAAACAAGTATATCTTGGTGAAAACTTTAAACTGTGAACAAACTAAAACAAACACAAAAACAAAGTCAAAGAAAAGTCTTGTCGCAACAGACACGACAAGCTATAAATATTTTACAACTCAGCTCTATAGATTTAGATAAAGAAATTGAAAATATTATACTTGAAAATCCTTTTCTTGAAAAAGAGGATGCGGCGGAACTTAACTATACAGTGGAACATTCATTATCATCCTCTAGCTCAGATATTGAAGAAATATTAAATTACCATCAAGACTCAGATAATTTAAGAGAGCATTTGACTAAACAAATTGGCACTTCAGCTTTATCAGAAGATGAAAAAAAAATAGCTCTAATAATAATTGACTGTGTTGATGATAATGGCTATTTAACAGAAGACTTAAGAGAAATATTTATAGAAGCAAACAGGTTGGGTGAAGCTTCCTTTCAAGATATTTTTTACATACTCCATACTTTACAAAGATTTGATCCTATTGGTACGTGTGCTATTGATTTATCTGATACATTAAACATACAGCTAGATAGTGATTACAAAAAATCAAAATACTATAAAGATGCCAAAAAAGTCATACTCTCGTTAAAAGATTTTCATATCAATGAAAATTCAAATTTTGATAATATTCTAAAATCAATTAAAGATAACGATACATTTGATCAAAATGCACTTATGCTAATTAGAAAACTCAATCCTAAACCAGGGCTAATTATATCTAAAAAACTACATTCATATCATATAAATCCGGATGTAATAATCTTTAAAAGAAATAGTCAATGGGTTGTTGAGTCAACGAAGAATACTCCAGTGCTAACCTTGAACGAACAATATGTATCATTAATGAAAGATAGCAAGATTAAAACTGATAAAGATTATTTAGAAAAAAATTATACTCAAGCAAAATTTATTATAAAATCCATTAAAAATAGGAACATAACTATTTTAAATGTATGTAAAGAGATATTTAAAAGACAATCTAAATTTTTAAACGATGGTGACATTGGTATAGTGCCAATGACCTTAAAACAAATATCCAAAGTACTAGATATTCATGAATCAACAGTCTCAAGAGCTACTAACAATAAATATGTTCAAACACCAAGGGGAATATTTGAACTTAAATATTTCTTTACTTCAGAACTATCGACAGATACTGGAAAAATGATATCATCAAAAGCTATCATGAAAATGATTGATGAAATTATTAAAAATGAAGATAAAATGAAACCTTCAAGTGATAATCAAATCTCAAAGTATTTCAAAGATCAGGGCGTGTCTGTTGCAAGAAGGACTATTACCAAATATAGAGAAAAATTGAATATCCAAAAATCAACTGATAGAAAAGGTTAATGATAAATATTAAACTAGACGACTCTCATATATTGATAAATGATGATTGTAGAAGCAAAAAAAGTATTTTAGAGAAGTTATCTGAAATATTGAGTAAACCTTCTGGAATTAGCACGGATAAGATTTTTATGGAGTTGTATGAAAGAGAAAAACTTGGATCTACATCTGTGGGCAATGGTGTAGCACTTCCGCATGCTAGAATTAAAGGTGTTAATATTCCATTTGTTTCAGTGATCATTCTAGATAACCCAATTGATTTCGATAATATTGATGACTTCGATGTTGATATAATTGTTTGTTTAATTGTACCTTTTGAAGAATCTGAAAATCATCTTACCCTATTATCTTGCTTAAGCGGAATACTTGATCAATTATCCAACAGAAAAAAACTTAGATGTGCTAGAAACAGTGAGGAAATATTATCATGTCTAAAATCGAGTCAATTAAAGTTTGTTTGATATGAGTGTAGGTATATTAATAATTACACATAGCGATATTGGCAAACAGATGCTACTTACTGCAACATCTGTATTTGGATCTAGTCCTTTTCGTACTGAATTATTATCAGTAGATAATTATGATCAACCAAACGATGTAATTGAGCTTGGTAAAAAATATGTTAATTTTCTAGATACTGGGAGTGGAGTGCTAGTACTAACGGATATTATTGGTACAACTCCATCTAACATTGCTAAATCTATAAATCATCAAAATATCGAAGTAGTTGCTGGCCTAAATTTGTCAATGATTTTAAATGTTTTTAATTATCCAAACCATTCTCTCAAAAAATTAGCTAAAAAAGCAATTGAGGGAGGAGTTGATGGTATTATGATTTTATAAAAAGATGATTACGAAAAATTTACCGGTTATAAATAAACTTGGGCTTCATGCAAGAGCAGCAGCAAAAGTAGTTTTTTTGGCAAATAAGTTTAAATCTGATATTACACTTGTAAAAGATAACAAACGAGCAGATGCTAAAAGTATTATGAAAATACTTATGTTGTCTGCTTCTAAAGGTTCTATTATAAAAATTATTATTGACGGAAAAGATCAAAAGGATGCTATGAGCTCAATTGAAAGATTATTCCAAAATAAATTTGATGAAGCTTTATGAGTATCATACTTAAAGGTCTCAGTGTATCGAGAGGTATATGCATAGGAAAAGCGTTAATAATCAATAAAGATGATATTGACCACGCACCATCTTTTATTAAAAAATCCCAAATTAAAAGTGAAATTAAAAGATTTATTAAATCTTTAAAAGATATTAAAGACGAGTATGAAAAATCTAGAAAGAAGATAAACCATAACTTACCTGTTAGCAAACTTTTAGAAATGCAATTATTTCTTATAGAAGATAAGGATTTTCAATTACATGTTAAAGATAAAATTGAGAATAACTTATACACAGCGAACTGGGCTATCAGCACTCAATTTAAAGAAATAGAAAAATCATTTGAGGATATAAAAGACAAATATATCAAAGAGCGGTTAATAGACATAAAACAAATGGTAAGGAGTTTGCTAGATCTTCTTCAGACTAATCAAAAGAAACGTCTGTTCAGTAAAGTCAGCCTAGACGAAAAATTTATTATTACAGATGAAATTTCACCTAAAGATATTATTGATGTATATCAAAACAAGGGATTGGGCGTAATAACATCACATGGAAGTAAGTCATCTCACAGTGCAATTTTAAGCAAAAGTCTCTCTATGCCAATGATGGTAAAAGTACAGTCATCGCAAGATATAATTAAAGATGATGACACAATTATAATGGACTCTGATAATGAAATTATCATAATCAATCCTGATGAATTTGAACTCAAATATTATAAAAATATTCAATCTCAAAAATCTACATTAGAAAAAGATTTAATGAAAGTTCTAAAAAAGAAATCAGTTACTAACGATGGGACGAAGATAAACATAATGTCTAATCTTGAATTGTCAGATGAGGTAAAATTTCTAAATAGTCATTGTGATGGAGTCGGGCTATTCAGAACAGAGTATTTGTATATGAATAGAGAGGATTTACCTACTGAAAAAGAACAATTTTTAGCATATAGCAAAGTTTTTAAGGCTATGGGAAGTAAACCGGTTACGTTGAGAACCTTAGATATTGGGTCGGATAAGGAGGTGTCTGAAAATATGAAAGTTGGTGATATAGCGAAAAATCCAGCTCTCGGGCTTAGAGGAATAAGATATAGTCTTAACGAAAAAAATATATTTAAAACCCAACTGAAAGCTATGTTAAGAGCTGGATACAATAATTCATTAAGAGTATTGATTCCGATGATTACATCACCCAATGAAATTATAAAGACAAGACAATTAATAGATGATGTTAAATTAGATTTAAAAAAAGAAAGGAGAAAATTTACAAATGAATTCAAATTAGGGATTATGATTGAGGTCCCGGCATGTGCCCTACAAGCAGATCAGATTGCTGAGCATGTTGATTTTATGTCTATTGGTACGAACGACCTTGTACAATATACATTAGCAATAGATAGAATTGATGACGAAGTGTCAAATCTATTTGATCCAACTAATCCAGCAGTATTATCCTTAATCAAGAAAGTTATTGAATCAGGTAAAAAATCTAATATTGATGTAAGTATTTGTGGAGAAATGGCAGGAGAAAAAATATTTACAAGATTGCTTTTAGGGCTTGGACTTAAATCATTTAGCATGCACCCGCAAGCTATACCAGAAGTGAAAAATATTATTCTTAATAGCAATATAAATAAGATAAAAAGAAAAATTAATACTATTTTAAAATGTAACGATAGGTTACTTAGAGAGAATTTAATACGTAATCTCTAGTCATTACTTGTTAGTAAAAATTCTATCAATGCCATACTGCTGTATAATCTGTTATGGGCTTGCTGCCAGACAACGCTGTAATTTGAGTCAAGTATTGTGTCATCGATTTCCTCTCCTCTATGGGCTGGCAAACAATGAAGAAATATTGCATCATTTTTAGCTTTTGACATTAAATTCATATTTACTTGGTAACTTTTGAATATTTTCTTTCTTTCCTCATTCTCATGTTCATCACCCATGCTTGTCCATACATCCGTAGTTACTATATCGGCTTCGTCAGCAGCAGTTCCTGGGATGTCGCATAATTCTACATTCTCTCCAAATTTATCAATAGTATAATTATCAGGTTCGTATCCATGTGGCGTTGATATTTTAAGTTTAAAGTTAAGTAGTTTTGAGGCATTAATATAAGAATTACACATATTATTACCATCACCGATCCAAGCAATAGTCATTTTAGAAAAGTCTGTTCCTTTTATTTCAGCGACTGTCTGCATGTCTGCTAATAACTGACACGGATGAAACATATTACATAATCCATTAATAACTGGGACTGAGGAGGATTCTGCAAGTTTTTTAATTTCATCATGGGTGTTTGTTCTCATCATAATCAAATCAACCATCCCTGATAATACTTGTGCAGTATCAGAAATATCTTCGCCTCTTTTGAGTTGAGATGTTTCTTCAGACAAAAATATCGCATGGCCACCCAGTTTATACATTGCAGTCTCGAATGACACTCTTGTCCTTGTAGAGTTTTTCTTAAATATCATAGCCAGAGTCTTATTGACAAACATTCTTGGGATTTTGTTTAAATTATCTAATCTTTTGAACTCAATTGATTTTTGTATCATCTGAAGAAATTCATTAGTGTTAATATCTATAAGTGATCTAAAATGTCTTTTATTCATAATTTTCTACTATAAGTTGTTCTACTAAATCAACAATTGAAAGAACATGATGTTTTTCACAAATCAAAGGAGGAAGTAATCTTATGACTTTCTCTTTAGTAACATTTAATACCAAGCCCTTTTCTAAAGCTTTTAGAACTAATTCAGTACAATTGCAGCTTAACTCTATACCTATCATCATTCCATAAATTCTAATGTCTGATACTGATTTAAGATTATTTAGTTTTGAATGCATAGCATCTTTCATGGTTTCACTAATTTGCCTGACATGCGCACATATATGCGTATCCCTCATAATATCTAAAATACATAGACCGACAGATGTTGATAAATAATTTCCTCCAAATGTTGAGCCGTGCATACCTGGTTTCAAAACGTTCGCAGCTACTCCTCTAGTTAGGCAAGCACCTATAGGAACCCCATTCCCTAATGCTTTTGCAACCATTACAACATCCGGAGATACACCAAAATGTTGATAACTAAACCACTTTCCTGTTCTACAAAAACCCGATTGCACTTCATCGGCCATTAAGAGTATTTTATTAGCAATACAAATCTCACTAAGTTGCTTCATATAATCATTACTGCAAGAGATAATACCTCCTTCACCTTGAATGGGTTCCAATAAAACTGCAGCAATATCATTATGCTCCGCAAGAACTTTTTTGATTTGATCAATATCATTAAATTGTACTCTTACAAGTCCCTCTAAAATAGGTCCAAACGCTAGATGAGAAACTTCGTTAGATGTTACGCTCATTGCTCCCATTGTCCTACCATGGAAACTATTTGACATAACAATTATCTTGGGATTTTTATACCCTATGTCATGTCCATATTTTCTTGCTATTTTTATTGCTGCTTCAACTGCTTCGGCACCAGAGTTACAAAAAAAGGAATTTTCCATTCCCGTAAGTAGACATAATCTTTTTGCTAACTTCTCTTGACTATCAATTTGAAATGCATTGGATGTATGAATTAATGTTTGAGATTGTTTGTTTATAACTTCAGCAATTTTTGGATTAGAATGACCTAAGCTAGTTACCGCTAAACCACACAATGCGTCCAGATATTTCTGACCTTTATCATCATAAAGATAAACCCCATCTCCTTTTACAAAGGAAACAGGCTTTCTGTTATAGGTAGGCATAATATTACTGTTCATAGTCATCATTTTCGCATGAAAAAACGTATTCTATATTAAATTATCAAGAATACTAGATATAGCTGATAATTCTCTTAAAGTGCACTTAAATGTGTATTTTTGGTGCAAATTCACTTATTATGTACATGTTAACGTTAATTAAGGGGAAAAAATGAAAAAACTACTAAGTATAATTCTACTTGTTGGACTTTCATCTATATCTTATGCCGGGGGTGTAAATTCCGCGAGTGATGGTAATCATAACCACGCCTCTTCAGCTAAGGCCTCTTCTGGTGTTCATTTCTACGGAAGATTATATATAGGATATGACAGCACATCAGGGGATGTTCAAAAATTAGATGATGGAGGGAACAAAAGTAGATTGGGTCTTAAAATAAGGTCTGGAAACATTATCGGTAATTTAGAATACAAGTTTGATATTGGTGATGGTACAAGTGGCGCAGGTAATAACTGTGGTACTAATAATGAAAATGGCTGTCAAACATTTGATATGCATATCGGTAATCTAGGTTTCATAACACCGTTAGGTTACATAGGTGGAGGTACATATGAAGCGCCATACAAAACAATGGGCCAATTTGATACCAATATGGATACTGCGATTGCACTAAACTCTCATGGAGGATTCAGTCAAGGACAAGGTGGTATTGCAGGCAACTTTGAGGGAGCTATCGCTTATCATGCGATGATGGGTCCTTTAGAAATTGAAGCCATGTATGCAGCGTCAAAAGGTAGCAATGATGTTACAAATACAGATAGAGGAGATTATTCTGTAGGTATCACAGCTAAAGATATGTTTATGAATGGTCTTACATTCGGATTCGCTAGATATCAAGATGCTGAAAATTCAACTATTTCTGAAAAGAATGATAAAGTCTTTGCCTCTTTCAAAGCGATGCCAAATATGGGAATATTTGTTTCTCTTGAAGATCTTGAAGTAGTAAATACCTTCATTGCATCTAGTGGCACCGATGGAAGAATTAGTACTTATGGTATTCACTATTCTATGGGAATGACTGATTTGCAATTTGTTCTTGCAGATGGTGATTCAAGTGCTGCGGCAGCTAATCAAGATTATAGTACAAGCAGTATCTCAGCTAAGATTAACCTAAGTAAAAACTCTGATATTACGATTGGTTACACTAAGCAAGATTTTGATGCAGATGGAAGCGATGTAAGTACATCTGGATTTGGCTTAACACATAAATTCTAATTTAGTAAGTATGTAAAATCAACCTAACCTGTTTTCAGGTTAGGTTTTTTTTATTAAGCTATTGATGTTATTAACGAAGCTAATGATACTAGACCAGGATGATGTGCACCTCCCATGAATAGAAGCATTGGTATACTCAAAGCAGTGTTAGTTCTTGATGCAAGTAATGCAGTTTTTTTAGCACTAGCAATCTCATCTGCAGTAGCATCTACTAGTCCCAGTACCTTTTGTTGATTTGGCCAAATAAGAACCCAAACATTAAATAGCATTATCGTTCCAAGCCATGCGCCTGCACCGATTACAGAACTATATCCACCTGCAAACGTGAACGCATCAACGAATTGACCGTGATGCCCAAGATACGCAGCTCCTGTTACCCATGTTACCACAGCGCCCCATCTGAACCATAATAAGGCCAAGGGTGCTACATATTTACCAATAGCTGCTGGGCCAGGTTCCTTGTCTGCAGTTGCCTTTGCCATAGCAGGAACTTGTACGAAATTAAAATAATATAACAATCCAATCCATGTCACACCGGATAAATAATGTAACCATCTAATATAGCCCTCTGCTTCGATAGGGATTGCTCCATCAGTCAATATCATTATAAATACAATTGCTAGGAGAAAACCTGAAATTATAGTACCTTTTATTGATAATAAAGGATTCATATATATGCCTCATTTGTTGATTTAAATTATGTCTAATGATAAATGAAGAAATGTATTTAATCTATAGGAGATATAGCTGAATTATGTGTGGAATTTGCGGTGAATTCAAATTTAAGGAAATACCCTTTAATGATAAGAAATTGTCTAATTTGATGAACTCAATCTCAAATAGAGGCAGAGACTCTAATGGAACATTCAAAAACATCGAAATATTTCTCGGCCATCATAGACTGTCCATTATTGATACCTCAGACAAGTCAAATCAGCCTATGGTTATAGAAAACTATGTAATTGTTTTCAATGGAATTATTTATAACTATAAGGACATAAGAAAGAAACTAATTGATTTGGGGCATACCTTTAAATCCACTGGTGATACTGAAGTCATAATTAGATCATATATTGAATATGGGGACAGATGTGTGGACTATTTTGATGGTGTTTTTTCTTTTTGTATATACAATCCATTAACAAAAAATATTTTTTTAGCAAGAGATAGAATTGGGATAAAACCTCTCTATTACTCCATAAACGATAATGAATTTGTCTTTTCATCATCTTTAAAAGGAATTTTAAGTGATAAAAGTAATATTGATATTAATCCTATTGCTCTACATTTTCAATTTACAGTTCATTCTGTGGTACCTGCTCCGCATACAATTATTGAGGGCATTAATAAACTCGAGCCAGGTCATACTCTAAATGTAACTAAATCAGGAGATGCATACCTTAATAAATACTTTGATGTGAATAATACTGAATTAAAAAATCATAGTAATAAAGAAATTATTAACACGATAGACGTTCTACTTAACAGGGCTGTAGAAAAAAGATTAAATATTGCTGATGTTCCAGTTGGAATATTATTATCAGGTGGGCTAGATTCCAGTCTAATTACTGCAATGTCAAAAAAATATAAGCAAGAATTAAATACGTATTCAATAGGATTCAATACAATAAATGATGAAATCGGTAACGAGTTTTATTATTCAGATCTAGTATCCAATGATTTTAATACCTCACATAAGAAATATAGTATATCTGATTATGATTTATACCATAATCTTGACAGAGTTATATCTAATATGAGTGAACCAATGGTTAGTCAGGATTCATCAGCTTTTTTTTTACTAGCACAAAATGTATCTTTATCAAATAAAGTAGTATTGAGTGGTCAAGGAGCAGATGAGGTATTTGGTGGTTATTTTTGGTATGAGCAAATAATGAAAGATTGTGGTAAAAATGATACAGATAAATTGTCGAAGTATTACTTCGATAGAACGTTTGATAATTATTGTAATGTGATAAATAAAAAATTCGTAGAAACTAATTATGTTTTCAACGAAATTGATAATAAATTTAAACAAATGGATCAAGATTTACCTACACTTGATAAAGTTTTTAGATTAGAACTTTCAACATTTATAATAGATGATCCTGTCAAAAGAGTTGACAACATGACAATGTCTCACGCATTAGAGGCAAGGGTCCCTTTTTTGGATATAGATTTAATCACGTTCATGTTGTCAGTAAAAGGTGAAGATAAAATCTGTAAATCTAATAAATATTATTTGAAAAAACTATCAGAGAGTTATCTTAAAAATGAAGTGATCTATAGAGATAAATTTTATTTTCCAGTCCCACCGCTGAAAGTACTAAAAGATAAGTTTTATGATTATTGTAAAAATATACTATGCAGTGATGCTGCATTACAAAGAGGTATCTATAGGAGGGAATACATTGACAAACTTCTTGCCAGACCTAATGAGCATTTTACAAACTTGAATGGTAATGAGCTATGGCACTTTACCCTACTAGAAAGGTGGTTACAACTTAACATTGATGTGTAGCCATACTAGATATATAATATGAAAAAAATAGGAGATTATATGTCAGCACTTGAAAGAATTAAAAAACAAGTTGAAGAGAGCCCGGTAATACTTTACATGAAAGGTACGCCTCAAATGCCAATGTGTGGGTTTTCATCAAGGACAGTTGAAGCTTTAAAGAGTTGTGGTAAAGAGTTTTCATATGTAAACGTAATTTTAGATTCAGAAATAATGAAAGAACTTCCAAACTTTGCTGACTGGCCAACTTTCCCTCAGCTCTATATAAAAGGCGAACTCATAGGTGGTTGCGACATAACTTTAGATTTACACAAATCTGGTGAGCTACAAAAAATGATTGATGAGGCTGTTGTTTAATCGACCGGGCTATTTATCGCGTGTATGATTCCCCAGTAATCAAAAAGATTTATCTTTGAAATTGACTGAACATTTAATTTTGCATAAGCATTAAATTCAGAAAACGGAAAATACGGCCTCCACCCTAAATACTTGCTTACCGGCATCAAACCTTTTTCCAAGATTTTTATTAATGTATTATCCGTATCAAAACTAAAATGATTTACTAGGTAAATGTCTCCATTTGGTTTACATACTCTTTTCATTTCTTTGATTAATAAATCAGGATTCTGCGTAACTGATACAACATACATTCCTACAACTTTATCAAACGAATTATCAGGAAATTGTAGTTGTTCCCCGTTCATCATCACTACACTTTTATTTTTAAGACAATTTGATTCAATATGATTTCTTGCTTTTTTCAACATGTCAGGCGAAATATCTATGCCAATTACAGATGTTTCCTCAGGATAATAGCTATATGATGTTCCTGTGCCTATTCCTATCTCCAAGACCTTATCTGTTGATGTACATTCCATCATACTGACTAATTTTTTTTGACCAGGCTTAAAAACTGCACCGAAGGTATAATCATAAAAACTAGATACTCTTTTGTATGATTTAATTATAGACTTGTCGTCCAATATGCTATCCTTTGAAATATATTTAACGTCAATTGTACCACTTTATGAATGGAATATTCAAAACTTTCACAGATATAATGCTTTTTAGGAAGGGTCCCCAGGATCTTCCGTCTAGCCAAGCGCTTTTGAACATATTTATATTAGTAAATATTCTTATCAGTTTTATACCTAATGATGTTAACTACAACATGGGAATAGCCGTTATAACGTCACTTATCTATGTTGGTGCTAGCTTATTTTTCATTCAGACAATCTTAAGCATAAAGGAAAATATGACATCTAGTAGCGGTTATAGATTACGTTATATCCAATCTGCTACATCAATATTAGGGATACATGCAATTATTGGCTTTATAACAAGTATTGTTTTCTACTTAAGTAATAATTCTGATTCTATAATTTTCATTATACTTTTAGCAACAATTTATTCTTGGCTTATTTATGGCTATATATTTAAACACACACTTGATTGCACGACATTCATAGGTCTATCGATATCATTTCTGTACAGCATGATAATAGGCTTCATGCTCATTATTGTACTTTCCTTTATTATATGAAAATACACATTTTAGGTATTGCTGGAACATTTATGTCAGGTATAGCTATTTTAGCAAAACAGAAAGGTCATGATGTTTCAGGTTCTGATCTCGCTAATTATGATCCAATAAAATCAGTTTTAGAAAAAAATAATATAGATGTGATTATTGGTCATAGGATTAAAGATATAAAAGAAAAAGACTTGGTAATCATAGGAAACGTTATGTCTAGAGGTAATCCTGTGATTGAGTATATATTAAAAAATAAGATAAACTTTACATCTGGTCCGAAGTGGCTCTATGAAAATATATTAAAATATAAAAAAGTTATCGCGGTAAGTGGCACGCATGGAAAAACTACAACAACTTCTATGATTGTCCACATAATGTCTAGAAATAAATTAAATCCAAGTTATCTTATCGGTGGTAACCCCATCGGTAATATTTCTTCAGTCAAACTAACAAAATCGGAATACTTCGTAATAGAAGCTGATGAGTATGACACTGCGTTTTTTGATAAGCAGTCAAAGTTTTTGCACTATAGTCCTTATATATTATCTATTAATAACATTGAATTTGATCATGCAGACATTTTTAATGATATAGGAGATATTATTAAAACATTTCATAATTTAATAAGGCTTATACCTTCTGACGGTAAAGTCGTAATAAACAAAAATGATATTAATATCAAAAAGCTCATCAAAATTGGCTGTTGGTCGAAAATCGTAACAATTGATACGAAAAAAGCTTCTGGAGATATTAATCTTACTAAAGGTAAAGAATATAATGTATCAATAAAGAAAAATACATTCAAATTACCTAATAATCTAATTGGAGAACATAATTATATAAATGCTATCACGGCAATTGCAGTATGTTGCCAATTGAAAATTAATATAAATAAACAAATTAAAAGTCTAGAGACATTTAAGGGTGTAGAAAAAAGAATGGAGTATATTGGAAATGTAAATGGTAAAAATATATATGATGATTTTGCACATCACCCCACAGCAATAAAATCATCTATTAATGCAATAACAAAAAAATATAAAAATCAAAAATTATTAACGATATTTATACCTAACTCAAATTCTATGCACCTTGGAACTCATGATGACACGCTACTATCTTCGCTCAGAAGCTCTAGAAATGTTGTAATTATAACAAAGTCTAGAAGGCTAAAAAAACTTGTACAAAATAACATTAAAATAAGTGTTATTGAATCTAAGTCGCAAATAGGAGACTATCTTCAAAGTAATGATAATTATGATAATATCTTAATACTGTCTAACAAAAATACAAAAGACATAGTGGGTTATATAAAAAATGAATAAGATAGATAAAAATGAACTTCTAAGTAAGCTAAGTAGTGACGAATTTCATGTCACACAAAACAAAGGCACTGAACAACCTTTTACTGGAAAGTACTTGGATAATAAGGAAATTGGTACCTATAGATGTATTTGCTGTGGTACAGAACTCTTTTTATCAAAACATAAATATGATTCTCATTCAGGTTGGCCTAGTTTTTTCGATGTAAGTAATAGTGATAATGTTTTATTAATAACAGATAATTCACATGGAATGAAAAGAACAGAGGTTGTATGTGGTAATTGCAATGCTCATCTTGGCCATGTTTTTGAAGATGGGCCAAAGCCTACGAACAAACGATACTGTATAAACTCTGTATCATTAAAATTTATCAATGAATAATTATAAAAACATACCTATATTTCCACTAAAAAGTATAATACTTCCTGGAGGTCAATTCCCATTAAGAATATTTGAAAGAAGATATTTAGATATGACAAGAGATTGTCTTAAAACTAATTCTGGATTTGTAATCGCATTAACAAAGAGAGATGCTGACTATATAACATCAGTACATGATTATGCTTGTTACGTAGAAATTATCGATTGGTCACAATTAGATGGAGGATTATTCGGAATAACAGTTGAGGGGAAGAAGATTGTTACTTTAAGTAATTGTGAGCTTAATGAGGGAAACTTACTATTAGGTCATGCACAAGAAATTGAATCCTGTATTGACCATTTAATACCAGCTAAATATCAAATTTTATCTAAATTTTATAGAAAGATATATCCTGAGATTAAGGCCTACATATTTCATAATAAATCTAAATACAATGATGCCAATTGGATTGGCTTTAGATTGATAGAGTGTCTGCCCATAGAAATATGTGACAAGGCAGACCTAATTGCTACAAATGAGCCACTAGATAGGCTAGAAAAGATATTACATATTGTTAAGAGAATTTACCCTAAAGAACTTAATCTTCTGGATTAAGTGGTAGTAGCACCCGTATTAGCTTGACTTACTAACCTTGCATATTTAGTAAGCGCACCATTTGAAGTCTTGCTGTTACTATGTTTCATGTTTTTTATTCTTAATGAAATCTCTTTTTTAGATAGAAGAAGATTAATTTCTTTCTTTATTGCACAGATTTCAATTTCATCACCATTATTTATCAAAGCCAATGGTCCTCCGATAGCTGCTTCTGGCGCAATGTGTCCAACTACAAAACCATGACTGCCACCAGAAAATCTTCCATCTGTAATTAATGCTACATGATCACCAAGACCTTGACCCATTATGGCTGATGTAGGAGATAACATCTCTCTCATCCCAGGTCCCCCAACAGGTCCCTCATTTCTTATAACAATTACTGTACCTTTAGTAATTTTTCCACTTAGGATTTTTTTCAAGCAATGCTCTTCAGATTCAAATACTTTTGCACGTCCCTTAAAGTATGTTCCTTCTTTACCTGATATTTTAGCAACGGCTCCATCAGGTGCAATGTTGCCTCTTAAGATAATTAAATGTCCGTCCTTTTTAATTGGATTATTCATAGGCATAATTATCTTTTGCCCTGGTGGGTACGGCTTAGTCTCTCTCAGATTTTGAGCAAGACTCCTACCTGAGATAGTTAAACAATCTCCATGCATTAACTTTTCCTTCACCAATGACTTCATAAGTGGCGCCACTCCTCCTATGCTAACAAGTTCAGCCATTGAATATTTTCCACTTGGCTTTAAGTCAGCAAGTACAGGTGTTTTTTTACCAATTCTTTCAAAGTCTTTAAGAGAAAGATTTATTTTAGCTTCTTTTGCAATAGCGAGAAGATGCAAGACAGCATTAGTAGAACCACCAAGCGCCATAACAACTGTAATCGCATTTTCGAGTGATTTCTTTGTAACTATATCTCTTGGTTTTAAATCATTTTTAATACAATTCATTAAAGCTTTAGAAGCATTCCTAGTATCTGTGGATTTTGACTTTGAAATTGCTGTCTGAGCAGAACTATTAGTTAAAGATAAACCCATAGCTTCAATCGCACATGCCATTGTATTTGCAGTATACATACCCCCACAGGATCCAGGGCCTGGTATTGCTTTTTTCTCAATTTGCATGAGCTCCTTATCATTCATATCTCCATTAGCATTTTTACCTACAGCCTCAAAAACAGAGACGATATCAATTTTCTTATTTCGGTGTGTCCCTGGAAGTATCGTACCTCCATAAACAAATACTGCTGGGCGATTTAATCTAAGCATAGCCATAACACAAGCTGGCATATTTTTATCACAGCCTCCAAAGCTTATAAAACCATCTAAGCCCTCACCTGCTACGACAGCTTCTATCGAATCAGATATAATTTCTCTAGAGACTAGTGAATACCTCATACCATCCGACCCCATTGATATTCCATCAGAAATTGTAATTGTATTAAAATTTACAGCTTTGCCGCCATTAGAATCAATCGCTTTAGTTGCAACTTTAGCGAGGTCATTAATATGCATGTTGCATGGAGTAACCATGCTCCATGTTGAGGCAATACCAACTTGAGGTTTTGAAAAATCTTTATCTTTAAATCCAACAGCTCTAAGCATTGACCTACTGGGCGCTCTATCTTTACCATCAACGAGTTTTGAAGAATATTTTCTCATATCTTATTGTACCAGTTTACCGAATATTTCATATCTCCAACCCTTCATAAATCTAGCTTCACTATTAGTGTTAGTAAATATTTCTAAATCTCTTTTAGTAGCTATTATAGTAGAATCGATTTTAAATTCATCAGATACATAATTTAATAATTCATTACATTTTTTTTCTATATCTTTTTTTGGTATTAAGTTTTTATTTTTTACTGTTTTTTTCAATGTTAATATATTCATAAGGTTATCCATTTCATTATCTGTGAGCTTTTGCTTAATATTGGCAATGACATCCATAGTCTTTTTTTCATTCTTTAACATAATCTTAGTTGCTGAGGAATCGCTAAAAATCCATCTTTTTGGAATGTCATATTTTATTGCTAACTCCTCTCTCCAACACGCTATCATTTTTAATAACTCAAGTTCTTGAATTGAAAAATGAAGTGGGAAGTTTATTTTTTTCCATGCTTCGCTAGGATTGATAATGATATTAGATTTCTTAAGTTCATTTTCTTGTTCTTCCTCAAACCATGAAACTCTATTTAACTCTTTTAATTTTTTTATAAGTAGACTTTTTATTTTAATTAAGTACCTTACATCATCAGCTGCATACTCAACTTTTTTATTACTCAGTGGCCTTTCCAACCAGTTAGTTCTCCATGATCCCTCTTTAATATCACATTCACATAAATTTTTGACTAAAGTAGAATAGCCAACATTAGACTTTTCAGATATGAAGTTTGAAGCTATTTGTGTATCGAAAATATTTATCGGGTAGTTGTTTGTATAGCTGTATAAAGCCTCTATATCTTGTTTTGAGGAATGAATTATTTTAATTAGATTAGAGCTACTGATTATGTCAGTTATTAAATCTCTCCTCTTGATTGTAATTGGGTCTACTAAATAAATCTCATCATTTGGTAATGATATTTGTATTAAGGCTAGTATTGGACGATAGGTAGATTCTCTTATAAACTCTGTATCAAGACCAATTTCTTGAACATCTTCTAGTTTAGATACAAGATTTAATAACTTTTTGTCTGAATCAACTAGAAAATTTGTCATAATATTTAAGAAAACTTGATAATAGCATATGTTCTGTAATGATACTGTAATGATGAATAAATATATTCTAAAAAATTCAACTTATATTAAATCAGAAAATTGTAATGATAGATTAACTAATATTGAAATTGATACTATTATAATTCATTGTATTAGTCTTCCTGAAAGAGAATATGATAATGATTTTGTTATAGCATTTTTTACAAATCAACTTAACTATGATGCTCATGAGAGTTTCAAAGAGCTAAAGGGCCTTAAAGTATCATCACACTTATTTATAAGACGATCAGGTGAAATAATCCAATTTGTACCATTTAATAAAAAAGCATGGCATGCAGGTAAATCAAGATATAAAGAAAGGGATAATTTTAATGAATTCTCAATAGGAATTGAGCTAGAGGGCTCAATTAATGATGTTTATACAGAAAATCAATATCTGAAGCTAAAGAGTGTGATTCAAGAGCTAAAAGAATTATATCCATCAATCAAAGATAGTAATATACTGAGGCATAGCGATATAGCGCCAGATAGGAAAAAAGATCCTGGTGAGCATTTTTTTTTAGATAGGATTAGATAATATGTCTACTATATTAATAATAATAATCGTGCTTATATTTGAATACTTCTACGATGATATAAAGAGGTTCAGACAAAACGAAATAATTCTCAACTCTTATCATTTTTTTAAAAATATAATAGGCAATAATGATTATATAAAAAATAGGATACATATAATCTTTACAGTGTTTGTCTTAATATTAGGTATGATAATAATGACAATTTCATCATATCTTTCATCAATACTCTATTTTATCATTTCATTAATTGTAATTTCATATACTTTGAGAACTAATCAATATAATAGAGATATTGAAGAACTCAAGATCAAGCTAGAATTTACAAAAGATGTTATCGATAAAAATTTGTTATTCAATATCTGCCCTAATCTTAAGCAAACACGAGTAAAAGCTAACATTAATAACCTTGTTATCAAGAATCTGTTTTTCAACTCTATTAGGAATACGTTTAGTATATTATTTTTATTTATATTGTTGGGGGCACCGGCGGCATTAGCATATAAGGTATTGGACTGTATTTTATATTCGGATGAATTTAAAATTACCGCAAAAGTTAGACAAGAATTAAAAAAATATCTTTATTACATTGATTATATTCCTGTAAGACTAACGTCATATTCCTTTTCAATAGTAAGTAATTATGATCAAGTTATTAATAAAATAAATGATCTGAAGTTATCTAATAATCAATATTTGAGTAATATAGAATTTATAAATCAAACTGGTGAGAGTGTTTATAATCAAATGGCAAAGGAATCAGATCAGATAGTTCAGATACAAAATATATTAGCTAGAACATTGATTGCTTGGATTGGTGTCATTGCTTTATTAGCTGTTGCTGGAATCTTTGTCTGAAAAAGAATAGTATTTAATACCAATTTTAATATTAGGCTTGTTATTTTTATGTCTCCATATATTAGTGTCTCTGAGTGAATATACGCAGCCACAGTATTCTTGCATGTAGAATTTCTCTTTTTTTGATACCTTAATCATTTCTTCTGAGCCTTTATTTTTTCTCCAATTAAACGTCCAATATTCCATATCTTTAAATTTTGATACAGCTTTTAACCCTGATTGATTAATTTGATTCATATCTTTCCATCTTGAAATACCAAGAGTACTAGATATTAATGAGAAATTATTTTTAGCAGCATATTCTGCAGTTTTATAAAACCTCATATCAAAACATGATGTACATCTTTTCCCTCTCTCAGGCTCCCATTCTAGACCTCTCACTTTATTAAACCAATTACGGGTATCATAATCATCATCTATAAATGGAATGTCGTGCTTCCTTGCAAAGTCTAAATTCTCTTTTTTTCTCAAAAGATACTCTTTCCTTGGATGAATGTTAGGATTATAGAAATATATCGTATAATCAATACTAGACTCTTTAAGTCTTAACATTATATCTCCTGAGCATGGTGCGCAGCAGCTATGTAAAAGGAGCTTTTTATGCCCATTTGGTAATTCAAGCTTATTCATCATCAAGATTAAAAAATTTATATGTATTATTATATAGCTCTTCAGATAAAAGAGATTTATCTTTTTTTAAGATCTTTGATATAACATCGATTATGTATATTAAATTACTTGGTTCATTATACTTCTTATTTCTGAGTTCATCACAAAAAGGTATTAAGTATGGCGAGTCAGTTTCAATCATAAGCTTATCTGATGGTATGTACTTGAGAATGTCATGTAAATGAGAACCTCTTTTTGGATCAGTAATCCAGCCCGTGATTCCGATGTAACAGTCTAAATCAAGGTAGTCTTTTAGTGACGCTTTATCTCCAGTAAAACAGTGTACTACAACATCTTCTATCTTATGAATATATTCTTTGAGCAGTTTAAGAAAATCTTGATGAGCATCCCTTTCGTGTAAGAACATAGGCATATTTATTTCGCAAGCAAGATCTAAATGTCTTTTAAAACAATATATCTGATCTATTTTATTAGAGTAGTTTCTTTTATAGTCTAGTCCACATTCTCCAATTGCCTTTACATAGTTTTGATTACATAGTTTTAACATGTCATCATAATAACTATCATTATAATCCTTTGCGTTATGAGGGTGAAATCCTACAGTTGTAAATAGCATTCCAGGTTCTTTTTCAATTAATTCTTTGGCGGCATATGTATCGTTTATATGAGATGATGTGATGATTATTTTTTTAAGATTATTCGCTTTGCTTCTTTGAATTATACTATCAAAGTTCTTATAGAGTTTTTCATCTAAAAGGTTTGCACCAATATCTATTAAGGGAGTAAGATTATCAGCCAAGGTTTTTTAAGACAGACGCCACGGTTTCGCCAATTACAGATGGGTTCTTTGCTATAGTTATCCCAGCTTCTTTGAGGATCTCAACTTTCTCAGCAGCTGATTCGCCGCCAGCGCTTACAATAGCTCCGGCATGGCCCATTCTTTTACCTTTAGGTGCTGTTAAACCTGCTATGTAAGCAATTACTGGTTTTGAGCAATTAGATTTGGCATACTCCGCTGCCTCAGCTTCTTGCGGGCCGCCTATTTCACCAATCATGAGAATAACTTTTGTCTCATCATCTTTCTCAAATTTAGCTAGATGATCTTTAAATGCACTTCCATTTATTGGATCGCCACCTATTCCAACACTTGTAGAAATGCCAATATCTAAATCTTTCATTTGTTGAGCAGCTTCATATCCTAATGTACCTGAACGTCCTATTACTCCAACATTGCCCTCTTTGTAAATATGACCGGGCATAATTCCTAACATACATTTCCCTGGACTTATAACTCCAGCACAGTTCGGACCAACCATAGTCATTCTATCCTCAGCTTTATATCTTCTCATATATCTTTTAACTTTGATCATATCATGTGCAGGAATACCATCAGTAATTGCTACTAATGTTTTAATGCCAGCATCAGCTGCTTCCATAGCTGAATCTGCAGCAAAAGCTGGAGGCACAAAAAGAATACTTGCATCAGCACCAGTCTCTTCAACAGCTTCTTTTACAGTATTAAAGACTGGTTTATTTAAATGTTTTTGGCCACCTTTTCCAGGAGTTACCCCACCGACTACATTAGTACCATACTCCATCATTTCTTCTGCATGGAATGACCCTATTTTTCCAGTAAAGCCTTGAACAATTATTTTAGATTCTTTAGTTATTAAGATTGCCATATAACTTTTATCCTAACTCTTTTAAAGCTTTGACTGCTTTGTTAGCAGCGTCCTCTAAAGTAAATGCTTCTATGTAATCTATTTTACTATCCTTCAAAATTTTAATACCTTCATCCACATTTGTGCCTGCAAGTCTAATTACAAGAGGTTGTTCAATTTTTATTTGGGCAAGAGCATCGACAATACCTTGAGCTACCCAGTCACATCTATTTATACCTGCAAAAATATTAATCAATATAACTTTTACATTAGGGTCACCTGAAATTAATTTAAATGCTTTTACAAATTTTTCTGGTGTTGCACCTCCACCAACATCTAAAAAATTAGCAGGTTGGCCGCCGGCAAGTTGTATCATATCCATTGACGCCATTGCTAATCCAGCACCATTAATAATATTACCTATATCTCCATCCAGTGGGATATAATTTAAACCTCTATCAGCAGCATATGTTTCTTTTGGATCTTCTTGTGATTTATCTCTTAGCTCTGATAATTGTGGATTTCTGAAAAGCGCATTATCATCAAATGACATCTTACAATCAAGTGCAAGTACATGGTCATCTCCAGTCAAGACTAATGGATTGATTTCTACCATTGTTGCATCCGAGGTGCTAAATGCTTTATAAGCTCCTAATATAGCTTGAGCACATCTGTTTATAGCTTTAGCCTCTAAGCCTAAAGCAAAGGCAATTTCTCTTGCTTGAAAGGACTGCATGCCTACTGCTGCTTCTATTCTCGTTTTAATAAGCGATTCTGGTTTCTCTTCTGCAATTTCCTCTACGCTCATGCCTCCCTCAGATGAAGCCACAACCATGATACTCTCTGTGCTTCTATCAAATACGAGACCAAGATAAAACTCTTTTTTTATATCTGTCCCTTCTTCAACATAGACTCTTTGAACTGTCTTACCTTCTGGACCTGTTTGATGAGTAACAAGAGTTTTACCAAGCAATTTATTTGCAGCTTCAGATACTTCTTGTTCATTTTTACAAACAATAATACCGCCTGCTTTACCTCGTGCTCCTGAATGAATTTGTGCTTTAACTACCCATAAATCACCGCCTAGTTCTGTGGCTCTATCTTTTGCATTTTCTGGACTGTATGCAATGCCGCCTTTTGGAATTGATACTCCAAACTTAGCTAAAATCTCTTTTGCTTGATACTCGTGGATATTCATTATTTTTTAGATTGTATTAAATTATC
>MDSV01054709.1_pt1 | contig 33486 bp, 13 predicted proteins | sample 810851 | NCBI WGS metagenome assembly MDSV01 (sample SAMN05326640, study PRJNA326480) | marine metagenome | isolation source: seawater | place: Atlantic Ocean: North East | collected 2012 | reverse complement strand
TTCAATCGCCCACCCTGCTTTTGCTATAACAATTGCGTCCGCACGATCATACGATTCAGGTTTCGGATTTCCGTGCTTTGTGTATTCTATCTTGAAAGCAGGCTCGTTGTCAAGTAAATATTGCAAAACAACTTGTTTTGCTTTTTGTCCTCTCGGAACTTTAATGCCGGCATGCTTACGCGCAGAGGTGGCACCGATAAACTTGGGCTCCATTTGAAACATATCATAGACAAGCCACGAAACAATTCCGTTAAACCGTGTAAGCGTAGAAAGAGTTTTAGCTGATGATTTTCCGCCCATAAACATATGAAGAGATTGTTCAATATAAATGTGTGAAATTGGATGATCTGATTCTGATTCCATCCAGTGATCATCTTCTCGACAAAACTGATAATTGTCAAAGATAGCAAAGATGGCTTCTTTTATTCTTTCCGCTTTCTCAAACAAGTTTTTATATTTTCGTAAATCGACTGAATCATAAAAAACAATTTCGCCTTCTGCAACAATAGCAAAACCGGTTATGCTTGTCGAGACATCTATGCCGAGTATCATTATATTATTATACTATATGTCGAGTTTTAATTTAAATGTATAATCTTCTGTGCTTTCTTTAAGTACAGGGCTTGATAGTGTAGCAATACCGATTAAATTTTTATTTTTATCGTAAACACCGACTCTAGAAATATAAACTTGTCTTTTGAAATTTACTTCGTAATCATCAAAAGCGGAGCTTACAAAGTTTTTAATTTCCAGGTTATCTGGCTCTTCAAAAACATGCGAGGATGTTATATATGTACGGGTCTGGCCATGTTTTATAAATGTGGGGTTATTGGAATAATTTACTTCACCTTTTTTTGCATGTGCAAACATTGTCATAGTTTGTGTTTCGGTGGTACCTTTAAAAGATAAAGCAAAAGAAGCAGAAGAATAAGTTGTTCCAGCGGTGCTAGTTGAAACATCGTCGTTGGCGCCGGCAGCAAAATAAATCCACTTTGGATTATCTGTCGAGGCACCGGTAACCAAGTGGATACTTTCAGTGTTAAGATTCCACGAGCCAGTTAGTAAAATAAATCCCTCATCGTACAGCGCTACTCCTCCAACAGAGCCACTACCTGTGCTTCCAACAGGGCCGGTTTGTATAAGTTCACCATTTTGTCTAATATCTTGTAATTCACCAATAAGTGAGCCGCTAAAATACCACCTTAAAGACAAGCTTCCTGGTTTTATTTGTGAGCCAAAAAATATGCTGGGAATAGAAATTAAGTTAAGAGTTTGTGTATCTTTGTTACCATACGAAGATGTAACCTTATAATGTAGACTTTTAGCTCCATAAAAATTTAAACGATTTTTTAAAGATACATAATGTCTATTCATTGATGCAGTAGAAGCATATGGAACTGTTATATATTCTCTTGTGATAGAAGCAGATAATGGATATGAACTACTAAGAATATTTCCCCATTTAAATTCATTTTGATAAGAAACTAGGCCCACTGTTTTAAAACTAGAGCCGGCTGTGTGCTTAGATATCCAAGGAAAAATTCTTCCCTGATCGCTAATGCTTCCGGTGCCAATTGTTCTACCAGTATTTACTAAAGGCCTGTCAATATTATATTCATAAAGGCTTATAAAGCCTGGAGGCACGTTCCTAACTTCGCCATTCCTTGCACCGGATTGTTCTGGAATACTGTTCCAGAACACTTTTGAATCGAATATAACAAATTCATTACTAGGGTATGCTCTCATCGTGTTGGTGAAAACATCTTTTTCTCCAAACTTTCTGAAAGACATTTTTAATAATCCAGACGAACTCGAATTGTAATATCGTTTGTTGGGTCTTTCCTAATCGGCTCTGACAACTTAGCAACAGCTAATAACTCTTGCGCATCATTATACAATCCTACGGTTGTGATATACGAAACCGGCTGATCAGAAGGTGTATTTTTTACTCTAATTTTGCTTCCACTTAAGTAAGTCGGATTAGAACTGTAATTGTATTTATTGTGCGGAACACGGCAGAAATAAATCTTTGAGTTAATTTCTGTGGTATTGTTGAATGAAATATTGCTAATTCGTCGTCTAACTGCATCACACGATCCTGAAATAGATGCGCCTGTTAATGCCATTAGTGGAGTCTGATAACCTATAGTATCACCATCACGGTTAAACTGGACAATTGGAGTTCCATTTTCATCATGAAAACAAGAGGCACTTAAAACAACAATTCCCGCTTGATAGAAAATTGCGCCGCTAACCGCATTAGTATTATTAGAATATAATAAGCCCATGTCCCCACCAAGAACACTTGCTACCCCGGTGCCATCTGCGGATGAGGATGCATCCGAAAGAGTATAAGATTTTTCAGTAAGGAAGGGACTAGAGTCTGCTGTTCCCCAAGAGCCGGTACCAATAACCATACTAAAGGAGCCTTTTTTAATTTGATCTTTTACCAATAAACGAGAAAAGCTTAAAATAAACACTTCTTTCATTTGACCCGGCATGGAAAGATCAAGCGTTAAATCATTTTCAAAAAGTCTAACTTGCTTAGAGGGCTCTACTAACGAGCCAGTATACCCCAGCAACGTTTGAGCAAATAAAGTATACTGATTTATTTTTTTAGCGTTTTGGGTATTGCCTGAAGCCGAATACGAGCTACTAGCTGCATAACAAGCAGTTATATCAAATATGTGGTTCGAAGAAGAACTTAAATATGGATAATCATATACCGACTGGAACATTCCGTGGGTAAAGTTTTTAATATTTTCGTCTTCATATGTTCCACTAAGTATTGTTCCTGTTAGTGGAATTGCCTCGTGCAACAATGTTCTAGTTGTTGTAACATCGTCGCTCTTAATTACTTCAAAGTTTTTTACAGCCATTTAAAATCTCCAGATATGTTTATGTGCTTGCTAGTCTAATAATTCTTACAGGAATCTGCAATGTAGCGCCGCTTGCATTACCCTGAATATAAAGAACAGTATCGATATAGTCGTATGTAGAGGAAGCGATGGTGCCACCAACGGATAGCGCTGAGGCCCCAACTGTACCATAATCAATATATAGCTGAGAGCGTGTTCCCGCAACTGTTGTTTTTAATTCACCACGAATATCAATATTGGTGGAGCATGCTGAGCCGCGGGGGCCTTGCAAGGCTGAATATATATTATCATCTCCTCCGCTATTTTCAAATATTCTATTTGGTATGCCTCTTATAGTGTAAGAATTAAATCCTTCTAAATCTCTTGATGCGCCATTAGCGGTGACATAGTTTATGCCAATAGTAATATCATTAGCATTCGTGCTATCATTTGCAAATGTTGAGCCGGCCCCAGGCTGACCAACAGCAACAATAAACTTGCTGTCTGCAGCTACCTCAAAAGTGCCGTCGTACAAATCGTTAGACATAATATATGATGCTCTTTCTGATTGCGTAGCGGCGATGTCTGGGGAGGCAAGTCCAGATTCAAAAATAGCTTGAGGTACACCAGAATCCCCTGCTGCAATTAAATTATTAGACAGGGGCCCCGTTGTACCGCCGCTATCTGCAAGTAGTTGAGTGCGAGTTTCTGCATTGGCACAAACATAGAAAACATTTTTATATCGGCTGGCTCCCTGTAGAACCTCAGCTTTTTCATTAATCTCTAACGCCGGCAAATATAGTAAGTTATTATTTTTAAGAGTCAACAGTCCATAATTAATATTTGCATTAATAGAAGTTGTGGCTTCGTAAATTGGAATTTGCATAATTTCCAAATCATAGTATGCCGATCCAGATGTATGATTTATGTCATAAAGACCGTAATTAATCTCATCATCGCCCAGACCAAATCTAGTGATTCTAAATCTACCATCAGCCAGTCTTTCACGACCTGTATCGGTTAAAACAGCGTCAAGTATAATGTCGCCTGAGTTGTCTAAAAATGCCATTTATTTATCCTCTCTTTTCATAAATAGTTATTATTTGAATAAAGTTAGTTTTATGTACCTGCATATCTTAAAATTCTAACTGGCACTTGAAGCTTACGTGCGCTAGATATTCCTTGTATATGTACAATTGTGTCGATGTAGTCAAATTTGTTCGAGCCTCCAAACAAAGTTTGGTTTATTTTTCCAAATTTTTGATATCTAAAATCTCTTGTTGCGGTTGATTCAATTGTTAATTCTTCTATTAATTTTAAATTAATCGCACACACTGTGCCGCGGGGGCCGTTAATTGCTGAATGTGCATTGTCATCCGCTGTCCCATAGTCATAAACATGATTATCTATACCTATAGCAAAATATGAATTATAATATTTAAAAATTTTACCTAATGAAACTGGTGGTGCTTCTTGTAAAGTTTCAAAGTTTGCAAATATATTATTTGCTCCGTCGTTCTCAAAATATGATGATTGCTCTTTGACTATTAGCAGCCTGTCTATAAATCTATTATCACAGTTAATTATAAAATATTTATCCAGTAAATTGTAGTTTAAAATATATCTTTCCCTTGCCTTTTGATCTCTCGGTAATCTTTTATTTTCTATACCTGATTCAAATATTATTTTTTTTCTATCAAAATTGTAATTTTCAAAAAAATACTTTTGCCCTATTTGTGATCTTAATTTTTTTGCAGTTTCATTATTAGCCGCAAAATAATAAAATTCTGGCTCTGTCGGATATTTAACTACCGCGTGGCTTAAAACTTCATTGATTTTAATTTCCGGAATATAAAAGATATCATCGCTTGTATAATTCTGTAATCCGTGATTTATAACCGCGTTGTTTGAATTTAAGGCCTCTATTGTTGATAAATCTTCCAAATTGGAAAAATCTTTTTCGTCTATATCAGCTAAAGAATAATCTATTTCATCATCACCTAAAGTAAATTTCGATATTCTAAAATTACCTTGAGCCATCCGTTTTCTGCCCGTATCGGTCAGAATTGCATCTAAAATTATTGTTCCTGAATTGTCTAAGAATGCCATAATATCCTTTATAATTACATGTTGTTTAATTTATATGTAACGTTTAAATCTATTTTTTTACCTGTTTTTTTAGATGTCAATCTAATTTTAAATGTTTTATTAAAAATACTTTCTTCCACAGCCCCAACTGTTAAATTTTGAATTTCTTCATATGCGTTGTTTGTATAATCAACACTGGAGTCATCAAAGGCCAATTGTCCTACATTCGGCCTTAAGTGAAATATTTTTTTAAATTCTTCAGCAATTGCCGATGGAATTTGTTCTTCAAAATCAGAATCAGAATATTCTTCAAATAACGAATAAAGATATCCACCATCATCAACAAGCTCAGCTTCTATAACATTTGATAGCTGGCCGTATGTTATGTTTTCGCTTACAAAACGTAAAATATAATAATATTTTCTATTTGTTAAAACTTTTTCTTCATAAATGCAATTTGATAATTTATAGTTAGAATTATCTGTGCTTAAACTTTTTTCAGAAATAAAATGTGACATATCAAAATTATCAATTGCATTGGGCTTGCTGTTTTTTCTGAATACCTGTACAACATTTGGTTTTGACTTACAAGTTTTTTCAATTTCTTCTGTTTCTAATAAATCATTAGAGTTTAAATAAATTGATTTAAAATAAGTTTCTTCCGGTGTTAGCGTTTTTGGATATTGTGCCGGCGACCTAGCCTCAAGATTTGCTAAAAAACCAATTATTTGTGAATCATCCATTCTTTGAAAATTATATGTATCAACCCCTTGCAAAGGGTGATCCATTACTGTAATGGATTTTGCATACATAGGCACCTCTACTATTTTAATTGCAGGCTCTGCTTTGAAATTAAAATCTGCTAGATATGGCTCAATGCTTGAATCCTGTGCATCTGTAAATAAATTATTTTCAAATCTTGAGACTCCAGTAATTCCTGATATTGCGGAAAGTCGGCTAGCTGTTTCTCCAGAACCTGGGTTGTAAAACTCCAAACAATAAACTAGACTACCATCTGAGCCTGTTGCATGTGCTATTTGTCTAGAAACAACTAAATTATCATATGAATAATTATAACCAAAAACTAAGACATAAGCATAAACATTATAATGATATTCTCTTCCATATTGCACTTGTGTATCGTAGAAAACAAAATCTTGTCCTGTATCGCTTGAATCAATTAAATTTTCAGAATTAAAAATCAAAAAATTTTGTAACGGTGCTTCAGACACGGCGGCGTCAGTTAAAACATTTGGGGCGGCCCGATATGCAAGCTTTTCAATTCTATAAGCTATTATTTCACTATGCCTGTTGGTTCCAGCTAAATCTAAAATTTCTTCCATTGACGGATCTGTTAAATCTGGACTGAGCGGAAAATTACTATTTAAATAATCATTAACATTATTTAACAATTTTAATGAAGGAACTGTATGATCGTAGCGGCTACGACCATTAAAATTTATTATTTTTTGTCTTGATTCCTCTTGATCTCCAGCAATATAAAAACCTTGTAAACTATTATTATTTGAATCTATTATTTTTTCTAAAATCACTGAGAATAAATCAATAGTTGGTAACCGTGTGGTGGATAAGTTTGTTTTTTCACTAACTGTGTCTGCAGAAGAACTAATTAAAGTTGTCAGCGCTGTGTATGAAGTTTCATCGTTATTAGAACTATGTTGATCAATAAATTTTTCTTTGATGTGGGTTAACATTAAATTTTCAAAACCAGATTCAATTATCATATCACCAAATGTTCTAGACGCTGTAATATCATATGGTAAGCCCAGTTTTGTATAAAACGGCATTTTGTGTTTATATTTAAAAGAGCTATCGAACAACTTTTCTTGACTATGTTTATTAAAAAACATAACCCCATTAGTCGCGGAAGCAAACGAAGTTGAAGAGGAACTAACCTCAGTGTTGACAAATGAACCAGAAAGATAAGATTTAACAATCTCTAACTCATCAATATATTCTTTTGTAAGAGGATTAATGTTGCTTCTATCAATATCATGTGTCGGAGGATAGCTAGTATTAGCATCATTGAAAATACGTTTTATCGGATATGTTTTTTCCAAAGATATGTAATTTAACATATCTTCATTCTCATTTTGATAGCCTAAATATCCACTCAATAAAGAATAATAATTTGGAATTAATTTAATATCACTAAAATTAGAAGTGTAATCTTGGTATTCTTTTACATAAAAGTTATAATCATACGTAAAATTTGCAACTAAATAATTTTCACGATTTGCATAATCAGTTTGCTTTATATAAAGTGGAGAATACGGTATTTCCATTTCAAAATTTGTATCAGTAAATTTTGCATAAGAAAAAACTTTATTTACTTCTTGTAGCCAATTATTATCATCGGTAATGTTTTCTGAATTACCCACTAATCGTATTGGCATTTGAAATGTTGGGACAATAGAATTTGCGCTAGCTGTAGTAATTTGTGTATTATCTACTAAAACACTGTAAATTGTTTGTTGATTTACTATTCTACCATAGCCATAACTGGGGGCGGGGCCAGATTCAATATTGTTATTCATTTTAGAAAAAGATGAGCCAACAGTGTCTTCCAAAGATTCATCAATAAGCCAATGACTGCGCAATTCATCTCTTATAGAATCTGAACCTGAAAGCAGGCCGCTGTTAATAAAGTGTATTTTAGCTCCACTCATTCTAATAACCTCCAGAGCCTACAGTTGTTGTGGTGGTTGCTGCAGCAGTTGTGGTAGCGCCTGTATCGCTGCTTCCGGTAATATTTGATTGCGTAACCGAAAACGGCTTAAGGAAGGCAAAATTGTTTGGTACTAACTTTGGGCGGGGGCCCTTTTTTAATGATGCTCTTTTAGCAATGTAAGAATTATAAACTTCAGATGTCATTGTTCTAATTGTGCTTTCTAATTGGTCTTCGGGAGAGATAGTGGTAAAACCAAATTTCTCCTGCAAACCTCCTATTTCTGAAGTGCTTATAGAAACAGAATAATTTGAACCTACAAACCAATGTGGTTCCATTGTAATTTCCGGGTCTGTTAATCCATTATAAACACACGCAAGCAGTTTTACATCAGTGTTCGACTCATCGAAACCGCCCCACCTATAAGGATATATTTCTAAAAGAATACCCATTTGTTGAGAAGATAAGTCAAGAAGCTGAGAATCCATAATTAGATATGTAAATATTCCTTTTGGATCGTTATAAAATCCATTTTCATCTACTGATTCAAAATTACTTAAAACTGAATAAAAGCCATCCGAATCATCAAAAAGAAAACTAGCTTCTTCCACACCCACAAAAGCTGCGGAGCCCGTCATCATTGTTATAGTGGGGGTAGTCATTATTTAAACTGTCCTAGAGTTAAGCTTCTTCTGTTAGCTATGTTTTCATCATACAACGCTACAGTTATATTTGTAAAATTGATTAATTTTTTGTTGTTTCTGATTGTTTCTTGTTGTATGTATTTATTTCTTGATGTCCCGGCATCATCAATATTATAAAATGGATTTTCTAATTTTTTAAAACTTTTTATAGCTGAAACTTTTTTGTTTTTTAATTGGCCAAATCTAAGATTTTTTCCAGAACCGCCGGCTGTTAAGCGCATGGTATTAGAGGAAGCAATTGTGCTAACTTCTCCCCATTGCTTTTCTCCAATGCCAAGAGTATTGTCTTGCCCTTTTGGAAAAGAATAGTTTTTGTCTGTATTATCTAAAGAGCTGATTCCAATTGCTTGTAGAACTGACGTAGCCATTTCATGTGTGTTCATGTACTCCGAGCTAGGTTTAGAAGCAAGGACTCTTTTTTTTCTTAAAATTTCGGCAGCACCTTGAACTTTAGAATTTTTTGTTCCAGGAGTGACTAATTGACCGTTAACATATCTTTTATTATTTTGCGATTTTAATCTTTTGAGGCGTTCAGAACTTTTAAAAACGTCTTTTTGAAAACTTCTTGATGGCATTATATTACTCCTTTGTTATATTATAATTATACAACATTTTAATTTAATTGTTATTCTTCTTCTTCGTCATCTTCAAGAGACTCTAAATATTCTGAGTACTCGGTAACGCTGGGCAGCGCGCGCGAAGCCATAAACTCCGCCATACTTTCAATTAATGCTTTGTTTACTGGAACAATATCTTGGTTTGCACTGTTTATAATATCTTCTCCATATTCAGGATTAATTTCTTGATAAACAACCATTAGAACCATATAAGCAACATAAACCAGCACTGGCTGCTGATCAAAACTTTCTTCTATTATATCTTTAAAATCAGTAGGATATGTTTTAGAACGCATAGCAACAGTTATGGAATCATTAATTTGTTGAGCACTTGCAGCTAATTCAGTTAATCTATCATAAAGTATTTGCTCGATTCTTCTTCTGAAGCTTTTTCTTTTATTCTCTTCTAGGGCAGCAAAACTGGCCGCAATGATTGCGGCCATTCCAACAAAGACCGTTACAATCCACCCAACAGGACCAAATGCAGCGGCGAATCCGGCCGTCACACCATATGCCACAGCTATACCTCCCCAGACCGCGTAAAATGCGGAAGCAACGCCGGCGGCGGCAAGGAGGCCCGTAATTCTATCAGCTAATTGTGATGGAGTAAGGCCATCAAACTCCCCTGCGTCTTCCGCCTCTTGAATGGTTACCATCGCTAACTGGGTCTCTGCAGCTATATCATAAAGAACATCATATATGCTTAGGCCACTTTCCGGATCAGACTCATCATTGCCATATTCATCGCCAAATTCAGCTCTAATTTCTCGTTTTATGTGATTCCACGCTGTATTAATAGCGGTTAGCCATTCTGCGTCAGCCTCATCGCTTCCTGCTGCTGTAAGATCCGTAGTGAGATTTGTAAAATCAGGATCCCCAAGCAATGATACAAGAAGTCGTACAGGACCAAATTCTAAATTTCGTGTATTTGAATACCCCGATAGATCTAAACTATTGTAAAACTCTCTTAAAGATTCAAAATTATCTCTAAAAGATTGAAGACTGTATAAGTTTCCAGTTCGTGGAGAAATTTGATTACTTATAACAATAGAAGCGTCAGTGATAGATTGAGAATCACCATTAAATTCGTTGTTTATTAAATCTTTGTGTAAGTTATATATTACAGGGGCAACAATCCACGGCGCGGATTCAGGATCGTCCGAGTATGCTTCTTCAAACGCACTAGCAAAAAAACTATTAAAAAACTGATCAATGTTATTATAACTACAAAATTGTTCTGCTGCGTCAACATATTCTTGAAATGATCCGGTTAAATATTCATCAAAAGAACCGCTAATTAAATCATATAGTTGTTTAGTATAATCGGTACAATCCACAAGAAAATCAATTGTATCTATGTCACGTTGCGAATCAGGATAAACCCCAGCACTATCCATAATATCTTGAAACTGAAACGTCATTAGACGGTAGTTTTCGAATTCATCATTATTTACAAGATCTAAATTTCTTAGCATTAATTCAGGATAAATATCCGTCATACTGCCCCATTCAAATTCAGTTTCGGCCATATTCGTAGTGCCATTGTTGTTTACATAATAGGTATTTACAAATTTTGGATATGATATATCTAATGAATTGTCATAGGTGGTTGTTTTGGTATATACTATGCTAGTATCAGCGGCATTTCTTCTTTTCATTTGAACTCGATCTAATTTAAAATATTTATTAAGAACATCTTTGCCAAAATAATTTTCAATTTTATCAATATTGAAAATTTTAGATATTACGCTTTGAGTTTTTATCGCCTTTTCATAATCAAAGAAAAAGAAGCCATTTTCCACTAATGTATAGTTATTTTCAAATTCATCTGGCTGCACTGAAGCACCATATAAAGATCTATCAAAGTAACCTACGCGACTCATCATTATTGAATCAGAACTTGCATAAATATAATCAGACTCCATACTATATCCCAGGTCAGTGGGTGCTACATAAGAATCTTCCTCAAATGATCGATTATCAACAATAACAGGAGTCACAACAAGCTCTGGTCTGACTGGTGTTTGTTTTGACAATAAAAAGTTTGTTGCCATAAGAGCTTTATTAAACTCTTGGTACCACCTACCAGCAGGCGTTAAAGTAGACTTATCAATATAACTCTTTCTAAAAACATCTAATCGCGGGAGTAGTTCTGTGGTAACTCCGTAAGCAGACAAAATAAAAGTAAAACCGTTCAAAGCCTGCGTAAAACCTTCAGTACCTGGAGCAATAGTATTACGGCTAACTTGATCTATTGGCAGTTGCAAAAATCTTTTTAATATATGTTCTCTTCCAAAATTGTCTGTTCGTAGACCATGAAAAGAACCATCAATTGTTTGCATAACATCACCATTAAATATTCTACCATTTGGAAGAGTATAAACAGTTGTTGGTGTTTTAATAAGAATACCATTACTAAAAACCTCTTCATAAGATGGCTCAGAAAAAAATGAATTGTAAAGCATTAGCGAACGCTTATTGTCTCTTGCCTCCTCTACGAATTCATTACCAAGCGATGTATTCATTCCTGACAAATCTAAAATAGATGAAAAACAAATCAAGTTCATATTAAGATTTAAATTTTTTGCAATTGAATAAAATTCTTCGGACAGATCAATATCGCTACTATCCGTTTCAAATACTTCAGTTGTTGCAGTAATATCAGAAACAAATTTTATAACTTTATTGCTATCTTCTGTAAATTCCTCAGAGGCAAATGTAAAATCAGTAAAATCTACACTATACAAAATTTTATGGCCGCGCTGAATGTAATATTCTGTATCATTGACTGCAAAAGTATCATATATTTTATGGCTATTAGTTAAATCAACTAAGTAATCCATTATTCCATTTCTATAATTTGTCATACTACTAAATCTTGATGTACCAGAACCAGAATACTCTGTATCAGTATATTTTGTATTGACAGAGCCTGAAATGCTTACTGAATTGTCAAAAACTTGAGCAACATAAAATTTAACATCTGATAGTGTATCAGTTACATATTCGGCAGTTTGTTCTTCTTCAAGTACTATGTACAGCACTAGTCTAATATCAATTTGTCCATTATTGACCAAAGCTCGTTCAATATACGGAACAGGTAATTTTAATCCTGCGGCCCTGTTGCTATTTGTATCAAGGACTCCTAACATTGTTCTGGCTCCGTTACCCTACCATAGATGTCGGCAGTACCTACTATAAGTTTTTCAAAATTTTCACAATCAAAATCTAAATCAATGTACAGTGTTTGTTTATTAAACATTTCAACACCCTTACAGGCTAACATGGCATCCATATCATGATCTTTAATAATATCAAAATAATAATCAACACTAGATGATAAATTTGATACTGCTTGAGCAGAAAAATTATTAATAGATGAATCGCTCATCAGGCCTCCTCTGATTTTTCCCCTATCTTCTTGAAAGTATTTTCTGCTAAGCTTATCTTGTTTAGCGCACGTCGGACACCTTGCCGGAAGTGCTCCTGTCAGAATTTCAAAAACTTCTGTATCAAAATTTTCGTTTAACATTTCTGTGTTAAGTTCTTCTGCATAAATTATCAAATCATCAGTTTCTAATGTTATTATTTTATTGTCTGCAAAACGGTTTGTGCGGTTTATTGATTGTACAAATCCTCGTCCGGACGCTCCAGCTGGTGAGGGCGAAAGGTAATTATCAAAATTTACTTTATCAATATGTACTATTTTTTTACGGTAATTTAATGTTATATTAATTTGAGGAATATTGTAATCATTTGTTGGATCTTTCAACGTTGAGGAGCTTATATTTCCATTTAGCGACACTATTTTCCAAGCGGGACTAATATTAGTATCACCAGCCAAATATGCATCACCTATCATGGAGTCAAATCTATATATATCTTTTCTTGGTTCTTTCATTATTGGCGTGACATCGGATTCGTAAAAAGACAAAGAACCATCAACAACGTTTAAATCTGTTTCGACTTCTTCAAACAAAACTTGACTTTCTAAATATTGAGTATTCTCTTTAATTCTTTGATGAGTTCTATTTGATGATTCACTAATTTGTCCATATTGCCCATCGTAAATTACATTATCATCAAAAAAAGCATAAAATTCTGGTTTAAATTTACCAACAGACATTAAATAATGACCATAAGAAGTCAATTTAAAATCCATAACTTGTTCTTTTTTATTTAAAAATTTCATTTTAGCTCTCTGTTAATTAGTAACTTGGATCCCCACCACCGTCACTTTCATCTGGAGATGAACGTTCAGGGTCGTATGTTGCTGTGGCTTGACCAACCGTTGTTTGACCTGTCTGAAGGGTACCGCCGTATACCTGTGGCTGCGGGGTGTATTGAGCGGTTCCCTGACCAGTTGGGGTTTGGTAGCTAGATATACCAGCAGCAATCATCGCTTCACCCGAGAATGTAGTTGTTCCGGTATTAGACGGGCTAGTTCCGCCGCCCTGTATTGGCTCATCAGATTCTCCTTCAAATAAAACTTCTACATCAAGTCTAATTTTTTCTACAAAAGAAAGATAATCATATGGCCAATTATACATAGTATTATATTCCGGCTCTTCTTCAACATCTAAACCTTCTTGCGCCGCGGCTGCAGCGGTGCTAGTCGCACCAGCAAAATTGCTTAAAACACCTAAAGAAGTATTAGCCTTAATTTCATCGTAATCTTTTTGTGATCTTTGTTTTACTTTAAAAATCATCCACCTAAGACTTTCGCCTTCCTCTAAATTTTCTTCAGTTAGCAATTCAGCATCTATTAATTCATGGGATACTGTGGTCGCTTGTTGTGTTATTTTTTGATAATCGCGCGGAGCTAAATTCTGCCATATGTAGGACAAATCATCTTGATCAAAAGTGTATTCAAATTCAAATATATACATTGCTATTTTTTCTAAACTTGGGGTAGAGATAAAATCTAACTCTGGAGGAAGGATGTATTTTTGCATTAAATCTACCTGCCTTCTTATAGAGGCTCCTGCAATTTCCATATCTTCGTCATCTGCTGCATCAGCGTCATTCATTGCTTCTTCATATCTTGTCGAGGGAATAGAAATAAACATTTTTGGAGATTCCGATGGACCTGGAGCAGGGCCGGGACCAGATGTTGGGAACGGAGGATTATTAATTATATACGGCACCGCAACGACAGCCTCATAAACAGTCATTGAATCTTTAATTTCTCCAAGTCTTTTTGAATTATCATTCCAACCTACTAAACCACCAAGAGACTGTGGCATATCAATTGTCGATTTATCAAAATTATTATAAATACTATCAAACAAAGAAGACGTATAATGAGATTTTATCCAAGTTGCCGGTATATCGGAAATTTCAAGAAAAATTCCTTTTGAATCATCTGGCTCAATTATACCAAACTGGTGCCACATTCCACGCGGCACAGACTCTGCGCCAAATGCGGGGATTGCAATTTCTGAGCTAGTCAACGCTCTTAATTTAGATGTATCGTTAAAGTTCAGCATTGGAGTTTCAAATTTTGGCTTTATAACCCATCTTTGATGTTGTGGAAGTTCTACAGTGCCGCGTGTTTGGCCAGTTGTTACAGCAACTTCTGATTCTGGAACTGTTTCAATTCCAAAAAGTTGTATGCTAGCACTCAATTGCATACAATTTTTATTGATAAATGCTCCAGCATAAATTGCTCCAGGAATGCCCGTAGTGGTGCTAGTATCGTCATAAACTAAAACAGTAGAAACTTTAGCATCGTTTAACAAGGCACTTGCACTAGGATAACCCGGATCTATTCTCCAATAAGAAGCTGAAGTTTCAGCGATTATATCTTTCATGGAATATTCTTTACCAGGAGTTGGTCTAAAAATTAAATCACACCAAGCCTGTCCATTGTAGTATGGCGGCGTATACGCAGGATTGCATCCGTTAAAACTATCAAATATTGTATTTGCTCCATAAAGACTAGTAGCAGTTTGATTTGTTCTTGACAAGCCAGCAATTGGCGGGCCAAATGCAGTGGGCCTACTGTACATTGTAAATGATTCACGGTAATTAGGGTTGTTAATTGGATCTTGAGGTATTGGATACCCTTGATCAGATGATGTAATATACTCAATACCATCAGAATCATATGATTGAGAAACTATCTGTCTTGCTCCCAATGCAATATATGGGCTTGGTGTTGGAGTTTGATTTGGAAATGTTGCGTTGGCGGATCCGCTTTCAAAGCTGTAATCTCTAGAGCCACTCATACTTCGTCTAAGAATAATTCTTGAGGCATACGTGCCTTCTGGAATGGCTTGTTTTTCCCATCCTGCGGATTTAATCGTAGTCATTTTACGATTTTTTAAGAAAAAGTTAGGGACTTCACCAAAAAAGTTTCTTGCCATATCTGGATATAGTGTGCTTTCAAGACCAATAAGGGCACGATATCTTGCTTGAGTTACAGAAGAAGAGGGGTGTGAGTCCATATCCATAAATTCAATACCATGTATGTGTCGAAGTGGGTCGGTAAGCGATTCAAAATCTAAACGCTTGTCCCAATATGCAGAAACCGCACTAGAGCCAAAGTTAACGTCAATTGTTGCAGCATAGTTATCTTTTTTGACACCCTCTCCGTCACCAAACGCCGTTTTTTGATGTTTTGAAAATTCAGTAATAATTGGCCAATCTACCGCAAGACCTGATTTAATTGAATTGTATAAAATTCCAGGTGCGAATAAAGGCTGATAAAGTGATTTAATTGCCGATCCTGAAATACCTCCATCAGCGCCATAGCCAGGGACAATACCCCAATTACCTAGCTCGCCGGCGTATTCTCTGTGAAACATTTTTACTAAGTCAACAGTTCTTTGTGCTGGGTAAAAGCTTTTATATGGATTGTAACGAATAGTACCGCTACATACTAATCTGATTTCTTTTGCATTGCGGTTACTTAAAGATTGTACATTTAAAAATTCTTTTAAAAATTCTGAATTAGAATAATCAATATAAAAATCATCTTGTGAACTACTAAGTTCAGTGCCAGGTATTTCAAAAGTATTGAATTTGCTTTCTGGAAGAACAGTTCCAGCTATAGTATAATCTTCCACGTGCTCACTGATTCTGAATTCTGGCACAACCGCAAATTCTTTTGCATTACTAACTTTTCTTATTAAATAGTTAAATTCGTCGTAATCATTAAACCACGGCTTGCTTGGCATAGAAGTGAAATTTACTATCTCAGATAATTCAAATGATTCAGCAGAAGACACACGACTAAAGCCCGAAATTCCTGCTTTTTCTCCTGCTTCCCACTTTGCTTCACCTGCGCAAACATCAATTTGTTTAAGGGCGTCAAATGGGCCAGGAGTACCGGCGCCAGTATGTGGCCAAGCCATACCGGAAGGACTAGCTACAGATCGTGGAGATGAAATTGATTGCTTTCTAGCGTACAGGGCGCCGGGAGTTAAAACACCTCCTCTTTCGAATGTGCCCAGTGAAGGCGTATATTTACCCTCGTCACTAGAAGTAAAGAAAGTAAAGTAAGTATTTTGTAATTCACCAGCGGAGGCAGAACTAAAACCGCCGCGTCTTAAAGTATTACGCGCAGCAATTAGCTCTGCAGTAGTTGTTAGCGGAACGGCTGAATAAGAAACAAACGTTGGACCGGTTCTGGTTAAGAAATCAGTCGGGGCATCTAAGATCCAAGAACTTTGTGATACGTGTATGTCTTGGCTATTTTTAAATGTAGCACCAAGTTCAGCACGATCTAAATCTAAATCTCTCCAGTATTTATTTTCATATCCAACTCTTGTTCTTGATTGAGACACAAATTCATTTCTTTGGGATGGAAAAATATTTTCTCTATATATGGCCCAGTTTAAATTAAAATTTGCGTTTGTATTGCAGATTTTCAATACTTGTTCGCCTGCTGTTATATCATTAAAATAATTTACATCAAATTCGTTTTCTAATAAATCTAAGTTAAAATAAACATAATTGTTACTAAAATCAGCTCTTACAGACTGAACTGATGGAGTTAAAATCATTTCCGTTACGGGCGGAAATCCAGTTGTAGTCGCATAAGGTACAAGTGATGTTAAATCATCAAAACAAATATCAAGCGCACGACCTCTTAATGATACAGGGGGCATACTATATTCTACTTGCTTATTAAAAGAACTAGTAGAGGTTATAAAATGTAATTTGTTTGCTTCTCTATAATTTTTTATCAATTTGTGATCAGCATATCTCATTTGTTGCCATGATGGATAGCCATAAACTCCACCACGATTTAATAATAAAGCGTTTAATATACTAGCTGTTCCTTCAGAATTGCCAAGTTCAATAAAATCAGTGTTGATATAATCAGTGGCAGTTGTTGAACTTCCCAATGTAGCTGAATCTGGCAGCACTGTATCAACAATGTTTATATTTAACCCGACAAAATCAGTAACTACTTTTTGTGGTGCGGCATATCTACCATCCTGACCAAGCACTCTTTGTTGTGAACCATTTGTATGATATGATACAAATTCACTGGCTGACACAAAATCAATTGAATTTTTCATGCCGCTTGAGGCACTTAAACGGAATCCAGGCCTAACGATACCAAATCTTTCATTTGTTCTCAAATGTGAGCTGCTAATCCATGAATACTGAAGAGTTGATTTTGGTATCTGTTGAGCTACATAATAATTATCATGTATTGAAGATGTAAAGGCATCGTATGTCACACCATCATTGCTGTTTAATCTAAGTTTAATTTCATGAATTCTATTTCTATTAGTTTTGTTAAAGCTGGGCAATTGATCATATGAGGCACCAGGAGCTTGTAGGCTTCTTGCTATTCCTGGAGTATTTAAAGATCCGGTTTGAAACACTGAGTCTCTTCCGAACCTACCGGCATGTCTAGATAAATGGGCGGTAAGCCCAAAGTCTTTACCATGAATATCAAACACTCTAATACCAGTTGTGCCCTTACCGCGTCCCCACGAGGATGAGCCGCTACCAGATGGCGCTTGGAATGGTCTTCTCACATTTAAATTTCTATAATTAATATTGTTATAAACGGAAAACTCGTTTGATCTAATGTCGGTATATCCAGAAGTGCTTGTCTCAATCCCTCCAGGAGCAGAAAATTTTGTTCTTATTACTGATTTATTTGTCGCACTAGTCAAATATGAATTGGAATATTCACCGACCAAATCAGTGTGACCCATGTCTGCTCTTCTAATGTTCAGTAATGTTCTTATTGAAGTAGAGCTTGTTGCGGTATTTTGAAAAGCTTGTGTCGGCAAGGAGGGTTGATTTTCAATAAACCCTCTTGGATTCGAAAAAGCACCAAAAGTATGTACAACATCATAATTTTTGTTATAGTTTCCAAGAACAGTTGAGCCAGTAGTGTGTTTAATATTCCTAATATTAACCGGTCTTTTTGCAACAAAATCTCTGTAATATACGGCTTTTTGTGAGGCAGTCATTGGATAAGCGGGCCGGCCGGGGGCCAAAGCATGAACTGGCCAAGGATAGTCTGCTCCAGCCATACCAATGGCTCCAGAATTGTCTAAATCAATTAAAGGATCTGCACATGCTCCTAAAAATAACTTCCACGCTTCAGGTCGATTCTGCCAATTATCACTTCCTGTATTCAATCTAATATGTCTAGATTGATGTCCTCCTACTGCATATTCAGTAAATGGACCTTGCATGGGCTTATCCATATCAGGACCATATACATCATTATGTAAATTTGTAATAGTTACATTTCCACTAAGTGTTTCATACGTTAGTTTTGAATAACCAGTCTTGACTGAAGAGCTGATAATATTAAAAGGAAAGGCCATGGAAGATTTAACCGATTGGTAACCAAGACCTTCGGTATAGTTACGGCCATGAAGAACTTTTACGTGTCTTTTAGTTTTATCATCTCCCGGTTTAGGATCATTATTGACTGGGACTTTTACTAAGTCGTCCATCCATGATAATAATATGTTCTGTGGTATAAGGACGCCATCAGTTCTATCAACTGGGCCGGCTGGATAGAGTGCATTATAAGTAAAATGTATATTTTTTGATGGTTCAAAGTTAACACCACCGTGTAAAAATGATGCACTTGAGAGAGGGTTGTCTACTTTTTCTATAAATATTTTTTGAAAGGTTCTTCTCTTGTATCTGTTTGCTAAATATTTCGTCCCGCCGAGAGTCTGCAGAGATGGAATTGAACTTGTGAGGCCAGGATTCTTGACCGCTATTTTTCTAATGGCTTCTCTTTGTGTATCTACAGTAGTATTACTAGATGTTATTTCAGTTGCGTTTCGTTCAGCTCGATCTTTCCAATATAACATATGTTTATTGGTGTCTCTATGACTATGGGGAATTGTACTGTGACCAGCTCTCCAGCTATAAACTTTTTCAGTAATTCCTTTAATTGGGGCATTTTCAATTTCTGGTTGTTTAAATTCTAATGTTGGAAATTTTGATTGATATTTGTCTCTTTCTAATGCGTGAGGCTCTATAATATTCATTAAGTCTGGAATATAGTCTGCAGAAGCCGGAATTAGTTGTTCTACAATAATTGAAATTGCATCATCAAACCACTTATAATAGTCTACAAATTTTTCAACGTTGGAAGTTTTCGTTACACGTCTAAAGAATGCTTCTTTAAGTTTTTCAAGGTCTTTATAGCGTTCGCGATATCTGTTAACTGGGGCTCCTATGATATTGTTGAAGTCAATAACGCCAGCAAGAAATGTCAACATTTCTTGTGAAATAGCGCCATACATGCTTTTTTCGAGCGTAAAAAGATAATTTGGAACGGTGCGAATGGGCGTAAATACTGTATCATCTTCATCTAAAATATTGATCATTTCAGATGCTATTGATTGTTCAGGATCGACAATTTGCAATACATTTATTTCTTTTTTATTAATAACCTTGTCAGAAGATGCGATAAACCCATAACCATATCCTGTATGTTGGTATCCAGATATTCTTCCTAGCCAGCCATAGCTTCTCCTTATTAGAGCCGAGCCAGAGCCGTAGTCAGTAACAATAAAATTTCCTGATGAATCTGATGATGTAACATTGTCAAAATTCCAATCTAATGCTAGTGTGTTTCTGTTTAATAGATCTAAATTTGAACCGCTGTGCGCTAAACCTGATATATTTTGATATGAACTGGAGATTCCCTGGTTGAAAGTATCTTTTGAATGCTGTGTAAGAGAATAATCATCTAAAAATTTAACCCAATATTTAGCATTTGATGCTAAAACGTCCGATGTGTATTGTACTGACCCAGTTAAGTTTTCTCTTTTAGCTCCGACATATACTCTTTTTGGTGAACGTAAAAAATTTGAACCAGAAACAAACCCAATAGAACTTGAAACCTCAAAACTATTAATAACTGTTCCTAAAACATTGTTTATCCCTTTAAAAATCACATCATATGTATAGGTTGTTGCTCCGCTAACAAACCCAGACATTGGATATCCGCTTGGCTTTACACGTACAGAAAAATTCCAAAGATTGTTGTCGTATACATTATAAAAAACGCTACTTGTTAATAATGGTATGGGGTGTGGCGAAAAAGATGAAGTTAATTTAAAATAAACATTTTTAGAATTTGGCTTTTCTCTAATTGCAAATACTTGAAAATTACTGTAATTGTCTTTAGATAAATCAGTTGTGTCGGTACCGTTTAAAGAGCCGGCGCTTCCCGTATCTACTTTAGTAATACCGAACAATGAGATTTCTGTTGGTTCTCGACTTATGGCTTGTGCATACGTATTGTTAGGGATGTAAAATGGAAACATTACTTCCGCTTCTACAGTTGCCCCATAAATTTGCTCAACTCCCTCAACTTCGCCATCATAACTACCCGAAATATAACCACTACTATCAGAGTTAGAACTATCAACAGCTTGATAAACCACAGCATTTACATTGCTTGATGTATTAAAATTTATAAAATCTTTAAACACTTTATTTTGTAAAGCATTATTATCTAATTCATATGTTTGATTTGTTGAATATTGTTTAAATTTTACTAAGGAATCGTCTAAATTAAAACATCTAAAAACATTTTTTATTGCTTTAGAGGTGCCTTTAGATTTATAAATATTTGTAAGATTGTTGTATAAATTTACATAAATTTCGTTTTTAGTATCTTCAATTGATCCTTCAAAACGGTCGGTTTCGTTTCTGTTCAATAATTTTTCAACAATAGTTGAATTAATAAAGGTATCTGGCGTATACAAACCAAGTGATTGCGGTAGATGTCTAGCAAAAGGTATTGGTTTTGTTGACGATGAAAGATGATTTGAATGCCTTAATTTTGGAACTTCTTTAATTAAATAATAAAGTTTATCAAAGTATGTTCCTATAATATGTGAAACAATTTTTAAATTTTCATTACCATTGTTCTCATGATCTTCAATTACCCAACTGGGAGCATAGCTAATAAATGAAGAGTTATTGTTCAAATCGTAAAACGAACCACTTGTTATCAAAGAGGAACTAAGAGATGTATAACTTGGGTGCTGGGTTTTTATAATCGGATCTTCTTTTTCGAAGATTGCCGCGCTAGCAGATACTATGGCAGAACCAGTATTTCTACTATATGAATCATAACCGGTCCACACACCATTACTAATTCGGCCGGCATAGTCTAACACAACACTGTCAATCGAACTGCTTCCAACAATCCCTTCGTTGAATTTATAGTATATTCCTAGTGTTGTATTGGAAATATCAGTATTGACACCGCCGTCAACGTTGTCAAACCAATTTCTATTAATTTGCTGTGAATTTCTTGCAACTTTCCAAAACCGAAATTCGTCTACGGAAGCGCTTAATTTTCCACCGCCAGCTATATTTCCTGCCTGTGGATAAATAATTGAACTTGGGTTTGGCTGAGATGCAGTTAGCAACGCACCAATGCGACCCATTATACCTTTCTGGCTAATTTCTGTAAAAGTCTTGGACGATACTTTTTGATCATCGTCCAAATCGCCGTTAACATATAATTTAACATGAAAATCGCTTCCGCTATTTTGTAAAACAAACGCATAATGATTCCAAGATTGAATAGTTGTAAGAGTTGGAGAAGCCCCTACTGCTTGCTGGTATATGTTGGTTGAACCACTCTGAACTGTTACCTTAAAAGGCGTCGTAGAAGAGCCAACTCCACCGTCCATAGTTAGTGTTACTCTGCCATAAGAATTATCTGATGAGCCTATAGCGTTATTATTCCACAAATCAAAAATTACTTCTTTTTGTGTTAAATCAGTGTCAAATGCTATTTTTTTAAGCCAGAACTCAACAGTAACTCCATCATCAAAATCTGATCTTAAATTTGAAAGTCTAGTTCCTTTACCATAATCATCTGGCAAATTCGCCGTTTGATAAATATTTTCATCATATATGTTTGCATGGTGAATTTTGCTATTGTATGGATCTGGGCCCATAGCAGCTAACGAATCACCAGAAGAAGTAAGTGGACCACCCTTTACTGTAATATATTCCTCATTAGCAGGATATCCAAACCCGTTGGTAACAGTTCCAGCGCTTGAATCTAAGCTTCCCCAACCATCTGCAGAAAATAGTGCATACCCTGTTGTTGTAGGATATAGCGAATCAAAAATATATTTTTCGCCTTCCAAAAGTGAATTATAAAAAGTATTTTTTTCTGCTGCTGATCCATCATAAGGATAATAATCAGAGATTTTTGTTAGGGCGCCTTGATAAAAATAATAGGCAGAACCATATTTTATAAAGTTGACCGGATTTGAATAATCTATGATTGGCGTAAACGTTTTATTTTTTATAGTTATTTGTTCAGCATTGTCAATAGATTCAACAAACTCATACCTTTCTTTTTCATTTGCGTAATCACTAAAGTTAGTATTTTTGTCTGCAGAATCAAATAATTTTTTAATACTCATAATCTTCTACTCTGAATTTAAAAACATAATCTTGTTCTTGCCACGACAAGTTTCTCTCATCATAAAAACAAAATTTCAACCCATAGCCATATCCCGGCTCTAACAATGACATGTCTAAATCAAAATAATTTCCTGATATATCATATGATAATGCCGTGTGCAAATCACTACCAGTTCCATATGGAACGGCTCCAAAACCATCTAACAGTCTATAAACCCTGTAAGAGGCGCTTAGAATAGTTTCTGATTCTATTTCAGATTTTGCAACGGTATAAATTGTTGGACTCCAATCTTTTTTCCTAACAAACAAATTTAATCTAACAGTATCGTCTGCTTTATATTTTGATTGTAAATTAGTAATTGATAGGTAATAAGAAGGTTTTCCTATACTATATCCCGTATCATGTCTTAGCGGCAAAATAGAACCAGTAAAATACTGCTCAGAAGCAGCTGTCGCATCGGCAATTGAATCACTTCCTGAAAACCAAACATCATAAAATGTGTCAACTAAAGAGCCAGTAGCAGAAGAAGCGGTAATACAAATTGAGCAAGAATAAATTCCAGTATCTACGTAACCACCAGTAAGCACCGTTACGGAACTGTTTGAAGAGTTAATTATTTTTTGCGCCGAGCCTGATGGCATAGAATTATTTTCTGAGCCAGAAAATAAACTAACGCACACTTCTCCTTTTCCAATCTCAGGTATGTTTACTAATCTACCCCTAATTCTATTATAAAAATAAATGGTATTCATATTATCAGCCGCTGGGGCCCTTGAGCTGCTAAAATAAAAGTTTCCACGATCGTCGCGAGTTGCAGAATCCCATCTTGCTTCAATTGTTGGCTTATAGAAGAAATACTGTGTGCCTCTTCCAAAAAATCTTTTTGTGTAATATGATTTTTCTGCACCAACAGTATTTAAAATTACATTAGAATCTTCATCTACGTAAGCAGCAGACGAACTTCCTTCATATGAAGCAGACATCCGGACGCTCATGCCGTAGTTATCATATTTGCCGCCTGAAGATCCTGTGATCCATTCTTCAACCATATCAGTGATATTGATTTCTAAATTTTCAGTGCCATCGGAAAACGTTTGAGTATAAACCCGATCTTCTAAATAATCTCCTCCGACATTATTCCATTTTCCATCGCCACCAGAAAATTGACTAGTAACAGTTATTACGCTATCTGTTACTGCGGTGCCGACAATATTTGACACTGAATTGCCTGCTAATCCTTCTGTGGTTTGTGATAGTGTTACTGTCGCATCTGATGATGTGGCTGTAACATTTAAAGTTCCGGCTGATTGTGCAGCATTAATTGCTGCAGCAATGTTTGTAGCAAACTGGGTTGCATTACTATTTGCGTTTCCAAACGCTATTTTAGTAGCGGTTGAAGTGGTAAGACTATTATCAATAGTAAAAGAAACATTATTCTCAGCAATATCATAAATTGTTAAAACTCTTGTATTAGCTTGGCCAGCGGTTTTACTAAGAGCGGTCAAAGTCGCCGTAGCCGCTGTGTGATTATCATTAGCATTAATCCAGTTTGAACCAACACCGTCGTGTGTTATATCTTTATAGCCTTCAAGATCCAGACCGTCTCCTTCTTGCCATGAAGCTGACACCGGCTGTACTACAAGCTTATAATCCCTACCAACTGTTTTAGAATGTGGCGCATTATACATTTTTAAATAAAAATTTACCGATGCGCTGGCCGGCACTTTGCCTGACGTTCTATCAGCACTAATCTGATCGATTGGAAAATTAATCAAAATTCTTGACAATTCTTGTGAACTTGTTGTGGCGCGTCCATAAATTGAAAAAGTTTCAAGAATATCAGCGCGGCCGGCATTAGAACCAGTGCCGCGAGTTGTTAAGTTCAATTCATAAGCACTTACAATTGTATTATCAGCACTAGCTGTATATTTACGGATCATTAAACAACTTTACCTTTTATATCAACTTCAGGATATTTAAATTCAAAAATGGCATTTTTTGGACATAATAATTTAGCACCGTTTGGAGACATATTTTTATTAACTGAAAAGGATATGCCGGAATATTGAGAACCAGGAGCGTTAAATAGTACGACTCTTGTAACGTCCAAAACTTCTGGAATTTCTTTTAAAACTGAATACATGTCGCTAATTTGTAAGTGCTCTCCAATAAAAAATCCGTCTGAAAAATATCTCTTTATTGCTGCAAGAGATTTACTCATGGCAATATCTTTATCGGTGCCGGGCAGTGTCGATACACTAAATTCAATTTTTAAATTAATAATGTATGGATCTAAAATATCAATTGTGTCGTTTACCATTCTATAATGATTTAGCCATGTTTTTAAATTATTCTTTATTGTCTTGTTTGTTTTTATTAAATTTCCATATACATCTTCCGACACAACGTATGCATTTAAATTTCTTTTTAATGAATCTGGATCTTTTTGGACGGAGCATCTTTTAATAGAACCGAACTTGCTAGCCATTCTGTATATAATATTTTCGTAATCAGTCTGTGTTACTGCTCTATTCTGAGTAGGAAAGGTGTCAACTACATTTTGTTTTACTTGAGATGGATTTGTGTATGCGTTATCTCCAATAATAGGCGTTTCATTCATAACTTCTAAAGAGTTTCTTACATCTGTAATTTTCGTACTTGCTAAATTTGGAAACGCTGAAAAATCAAAAGTAGCAGTGGAAACCTTGTTAAGTTGAAGCGCGGCCAAGTTTGAAGATATTGGATTAGTCTCTCTGTATATAACTGATAAAGTTGTGTTGGCGGGAACAATGCCATAATTTTTACTTTTTGATAATTTAGTTGGATCAAACGTAGTATCAGTAACATAATCTTTTCCGAAAGTATCTATTGCTACTTTTTGCGGAGCTGCTACTAATTCAGAACTTGCTAAATCGCCACTACCAAATTGAAGCACTGCGTTGCCGTTTGTTATAATGGTAACAAATTTTCTAGATACCAAATAAGGTTTCATAATTGATGCTACATTATCATTTTTATAATTTTCGTTTGGTATTTCTTTATAAATTATATCCTGTGATAAATGTTCAACCTCGTGATATTCATTTCCTTCAATGTCTCTAACTGAAATAATTTCTGATAAATTTGGAACATTTAAGCTAATAGATCTAAATTTTTCGTACCCACCAACTTTAATTTCTTTCAAGCCAAACCTGCCAGATACAACATTTCCGTAAGCTTTTACTCCGTAGTGAGTGGGGGCGCCTGTAGAATCATCAACTTTTGAAACGATTACTTGATTGCTGCTGTCAGCAAAATTTATATTCTCTAGCAATATAAAGTTTAAACCACTTTGAGATTTAAACCTGCTTCCCCTTTTTAAAATGGGCATATAACTTCTGTCAGGGCCCAGTCCGGTAGAGTTTGCAGGTATTTCTATAAATAAGGCGACCTCTCCATATGTAGATGGCCGGCCAGGAGATTTATAACCTAATACTCGACCGTGACGAAGAATATTTGTTAAACTATAAGAAGTGTCCAAAAAAGATTCATTAACATTATAATCCAGATAAAAAGATAATTGATCTCCAACATATGCGACAGCATCTATCATCATAGAACCAAAAGATGCCTCACTCCAATCTTGAAAATTATCAGGATAATATTTCTCTACAATGCCCATTAATTCATTGCGTATAGAATTAAATTCCCTGCTTGTAAAATTAATTGGCAGCATTTTATCATTATTTTTTGTCATTGATAAGTAAATTCCTTGATTTTAAATAGTAAATTCTAACAAATCGTTTATTCCTACGCTGGGTATTTTATAAGAAATAGATATGTTTAATAAATTGCTGTCTGGATTTTGAAAAAGATCCACGGAGACAAGTTGTATTGCCGGCATGTATGTCGACACTTGATCATTAATTCTTTGTTTAATACCTTTTGTATTGTTTTCAAACAAAAATCTAGACAAACCAACACCAAAATTTGGTTCCATGATTCTTTCTCCAGGATTTGTTAAAATTAACATTTTAAAATTTTGCTTCGCCATTTGACGAATTGTTTTAATCATATGAAAGCCATCTAGGCTACTATATGCAAGTGGCAATTTAATTCCAATTGAAGACATAATTTATTTCCTATATTAATTACAACAGTTATTTATTTTTCGCACAATTCGCCCTTAGAATCAAACGGGTTAGTTCTTAATCTGTTTTTTCGCCACCAAGGTAAGAAAGTTTCACCAAGTCTTGGCTTAAGATTAGATTTAAATCTTTCAAGTGCAATTTTGACAGGATCAATAGAAGTCATTTCCTCTATATCATTTTCAAATGTATTTGTGCTAGAGTTATAATATGTTTTAAAAATTTTCTTAATTCTGCTTCTTGAATTTCTTAAAAGCTCTTTGTCCCAAGAGTCCCACTCTCTTACTGCTATACCAGCTAAAAATCCAGGATTTCTGTCATCTACATGAGCCCACCCAGCCGTGTAGCTGTATTCTACATCTCCGTCAGAATTAAAGGTTACTTTGGTGCCCGGTTTAGAATCAAAGTCGGAAGTTAAGGTATCTCCTTCTGGAACGGTTTTTTCTCCAATAGATGGTAAAAATGCCATATCGTTATAAATTGCAAGAAGAGACAGTAGTTTATTTGTTGGAATTATATAATGTGATAATAATCTAAATTTTTCGTCTTCTTTTAATAGTTTTATTAAACACAACAATTCTTTAGAGTTAGCTTGAACAGCAATAAAAGACTGAGTTTCATAATCTAAAGCATCTATTTCAACTGATGTAATTTCTTGTTTTTCTCCATTTACTAAAATAGAAAGCTGTAAGCCATGTTTAACTCCTAATTCACCCTGTAAACCTACAACCTCATCTGTGTTAACAGTTTGTCTGATTCCCTCTTGCCCATCAGAATCTTCAACATCGGTAACAGCATAGACTAATTCAAGTGTTCCAGGATATATGTCAGATATATTTTTGTTGGGATCATTAGACTTAATTATCTCTGTTCCCTCTTCTATTCCATGCTTTCTATCGTTAATTTTAATATACTTTTCAAGTATAAATGGAAGATTACTATCAGAAGCAAATTCAAATCCAAATGATTCTACATCTCCAATTGGCACAATCATACTACTAATGTTGTGGACATGAGAGCCAACGCCATCAACACCATAAATATCTTTACAATTTGGGTAACAGACACTTTGGGCTTCTTGAACTTCCCAATTTATAATTTGATGCTTATGTCTTATTTTTGGTTGAGTTGGATGATATGCTTCATATGCCCAGCCATTACCTTCGGCATCGACTTGGTATGTATGAAGGTGGCCGGCTACATTAGAGGTAGATCCATATGAAGGCCCAGAGGGCTCCTCCTCAACTATGGCAACAATTTCTTTATCTAAATCTAAATCAATGCCACCTTGAGAAAAGTTAGTAAGCATATAATAATCGATATCTGTGTAAGACGGTTCAAGATTTAAATCTTTTAAATTTTCTAAAAACTTTTCAGACATGTATTGAAGTTCAGTTTTTACCATCTCTTTTAAAACTAATTTTGCAAGATCTTCAGTTTTCTTAATTGCTTCTAAATTATTTCTTTGCTTAAATTCTTTATATGTTTCAAAATTATCTGCAAACACTTTTGCAGCTGCAATTACACCAGATCCAGGAATAGGCACTTTACTTCCTGCAACCCCAGCTAGCGCCGCTTTGGCAAAATCACCAGAAAGATTTTGTGAATTTTTCCAATCTTCTTTTGTTAAAAATTGGTATTGCTCTTGCGAATCATTAATCAACAAAAGTGCAGTTAAAATAGATTCTGGCGGATCAATAATTGTGCCATCATCTACAAGCCTACCGTAAGTTTGTACTGATTGTTCTAAAAAAGCATACCAAAATTCTTCATCTTTAAACGTATTAAAAAATTCTGCAGCTGGTGGCTGTGCATCTTTAAAAGCTTTTTCCATATTTTCTACAATATATTGAGGATAAATAGAGCTGTATACATTGTTAAAATCTGGCTTAAAAACGGTAAAGGTTGCTATTGTTTTCATGAAATGAACACTAGAAAATATTCGACATGCAGCAGTAATAATTCCCTGTATAGTTGAAGCAGCAGTTCTGTCTAAAATCCTATTATACGGCATCTCTATAACGCAGTCAGGGTCGTGTTTTAGTCTTTGATCAGTTGGAATTTTATTATATGTTTCTGATATTTGATCGCTTATTTGTTCAAAATCTATTAAATCTGTTTTAGAAGGTTTGCATGGACTCAATTCAGGAAACAAAGCATCTATTAAGCCAAGCCAGCCATCATTTTGCATTGGCTTAATATAGATTGGTGGGTTTGTATATGTGCCGCCATATGTTACAGGATCTAAATAAAATACCCTGGTATTTTCTGGAGTTCCATTTTGTTCGTTTATAAACTGATCATAACTTATTCCTAGAATGTTATCATCATTTATAATATCTTCTCCATCAAGCTTTGCGTCACTATATAGCGTTCCGGCTGAGCTATCCGTCTGACCTTCTTGAACAACATATGCTATATCGTCTTCTGATAAAGTATCATATGTTGCACCATACATGAAAGCAGACTGATTTTCATAAACTTCTTTTACAATAGATTCAAAAACAGCGCTAAGTGTGTTTTCGTGAAAAGTTTTTAGTTCAGCTAAAGTAACGTTTGAGCCTTGTTGAGTGAGTATTTCGTGTAGCAAAATTTGCTGTGGCATATATTCTGGGTGAGTCATAAAGCTAGCTTGAAAATTTGGGTAATTCGTTAAGGAAGCCAAATCAAAAGTATCATCAACAGATACAAATTCAAAAGCTCTTTCTTTTTGAATTGATGCAACGCGAGTGCTTCTATTGAACGCTTCTTTTTCCTCTTTTGACATATTTTTTCTATCTGCTCTGGTCATTTGAGCATTAAAGTTTAACAAGTTTGTTATGTTAACTCTTGCATTGTCTGATTTCAAATTTCTTACTACAGGTAACAAACCAGATTCTTGTGTTGGGTCTGCGGCTGCGACTTCTTTTAGTTCTGACAAAAACAAGTTTACATTAAAGCCATATAGGTAATCTGAATAACCATGCTCAACAAGCCCTTTGTTGTTGTCAACAAAGGAAAGAGAAAGGTCAGGGTCTTTTTTGCGTCCGAATCTAATAAATTCTACTTCTTCATCTTCAGCTCTTACAATTCCGATGGAATCGTATCCAAAGTCAGGCAGCTCAAGAGTACTAACACCACCATATAAACTTAAATTTAAATCTTTAAATGATTTTATGGTACTTGTTGTTTCTCTAAAATTATTGTTAGTGTTAAAAGATATATTTCCGTTTTCTAACATGTCGCCTAGTTTTTCTTGCAACCATTCTGCCACATAAGCAGGAAATTGCCCTTTTTGAATTAATGTTGCGTCTTCATCATTTTTTGTAACAAAATCAACATAATTATCATCATTATATGCTTTTCTATAGTGTGCGGTCAAAGGATTGCCCATTGTATCACTTAGAATCATATTCATTAGGCCCCAGTTTTTTTCTCCTGGGCCATTACCAAGCATATCAACTGAAAATTCTAAGTGCACTTGTCTCATCAACATGTCCATTGATGAAACTGCAACATTTGAAAGAGATGTCGGCTCTAAAGGTAAAATACCATTTTCGCATCCAGGATCAGACGAGAGGGGAGGAAGACCCTCAGCAATCATTTCTGAAGGATCTTGCTGTACTGCCCTGGCCAAGTCGTCTAATGTGTCAATCATTTCATTGTCAAAGTTATCGCACATTGCACTTTTTTGAGCAGCAGTAGCTCGATCGCCAAGGAGAGAATCTCTAAAAGAACAAAATTGTTCAAGCTGCTCTGGAGTTGCGCAAAGAGACGGATTAATTTGTAAATCATCAGCTGCATCTAAAGCGTTTTGCATAGTATTTCGAAATTTTGCGGGAAATAAGTTACCGACTCCTTTTGTAAAATCAGCAATTGCTTCTTTGCTGGGAAAGGCCGATTGATATTGTGGGTGTTCATTTTCTACCAGCGATCTTAAAGCTTCCAATGATTCGTCAGAAGGATTGCCAGAAAACATCTCCATCATTTCTCTTTGCGATAAAGTTTCAGACATGTCGCCAACAAAACTATTAAGTTGTTCAGTATTGCCAAGTGCTGCCCCACCAACTCCCAAAGCAGCCATTATTTCAGCTATTGTATCATCTACTTGCTCTTCGGTGGCATCTTCGCCACAAATTGCTTGTTTGATTGTTTCTGAAAACGTGTCTCTGTTATTTGGATTTATTGCATTAGCTGCCAATTGTCCAGTTGTTTCTACTGCTTTGCATATTGCGCTGCCTATTAAATTACAAATTTTAACAACTAAAAGAGTCAAAATTTGAGTGATAGCATGCTCTAGAAAAACATTTAGCATAAGTGTAAAGCTTGGTAGAATACTCCACCTTCTTGGCCACCACGCCAATGGATTTCTTATGGATGGCCAAGTAATATCATCAATGCCGTCACAAAATGGAAGCTCTATATCCCTAATCCAATCTAATACAGGAGGATCAAACATGGGCGGCTGTGGACAATCGAGCATTACTAATGTGCGAGCTATAAGTTGAGCGCCTGGAAATCTATCTAAGATATCTACCACGTTCAACAAATCATCGCTGTAGAAATCAATAATTGCATCAATGTATAACTGAATTACAAGGCCAGTCTGTGCACTTCCTCCACTATTTGAAAAACTATCAAACCTTTGAGCAAGTGTTCTTACGTTGGAATTGTATTGTGAATTTTCTAATGTTTGTTCAGAAAAATTGCTTCTACTGCCCCCACTATCTGTGTTTCTAAAATTATCAACTATTGATGGAATAGTCCAAGGCTCAAGCTCTATGTCAGGGTGTGGGCTTACGCCTTCATCTATGTATCTACTTATATCATCATTTACTGATTCAGGCCTAAATACATCGCCCGACTGAATCCGTTGCATTATTGATTCTTGAAGTTGAACCTGCTCATCTGCTGGCAGCAAAACAAAAAATTTACCAAAATTTTCCAATGACATATTTGTCAAAGCAGCTTTTATTATACTTGATACGGCTTTTTCAAATGATATGCCCTTCATTAAACATTTTATTCCATCAATTGCAAGATCTTTTAATCCACATAACTTTACTCGATCAAAAAAGTCAGTAAATATATCACCGGCAGAGCCAATGCCCCTACCTGTGTTCTCAGTGAACATTTTCATACAGGCTGCTATGAATACTTCTCCTTCGATATCAAGTTGTTTATAAGCTTGTTCTCTAGCCGCAGCGCGCATTTTTTGGTTTTCGCGGCCGGTTGCAGGATTATCTTGGTTGAAAATAGCACCAACTTTAATTCTCTCTTCTGTAAGCTCAAGAGCGTCTTTTTTACATACATTTTTATTAAAATTAAAAACCAAGGCATCAGCAAGACTAAATTCAAGATCAAAAATATCGGCACCAAGTTGTTTTGCTTCCTCTGTTAATGTTTCGGCTACACAACTTTGTGGAGTTGCTTCATTTAGCGGAGAGTCCAAAGGCCAATTAAATGTTTCTATTACTTTTGGATGTGTATGCTTTGTAACGAAATCTAACCACGGTAAAGGTTCTCTAGCCTCTAAATCTATTAACATATCTTCTATTTTAGACAAATAGGCCATGGCTGTTTTGTCTTTGAAATGTCCTTTTCTTATTAATTTTCTTATTTTTCTTTTGTTAAAATTGAAATTTTTATCACCACAACTTTCAGTTGTAATTGTTATTGTTGTTAAGCCATAATTTACAAAAGTAAATTCTATAGTTTTTACAACATCTGTACCAATTCCGGAAGGAGGACCTCCTTTTAATCTATATCCTTTTTCGTATAAAAACTTATCAATGTCTTTCATTACTTTTTCTAAAGTACTAGTCCCCATCATTCCGTTGTCGCCATATCTTTCTAAGTAAAAAATACGGTTATCATTTTCAAATATTAAATTGCCATTTTGTAAAGATCTAAACATTTTTAAATAACGAGAATATAATTTTAAAGATCTGCGAATTTTTAACATATTCTGATTTAATGTTGATGCATCGTATACAACAGAGATCGGATAATCACCGGCTTCGTCTGTGTCGTCTTCAGCATCTTCTTCTTGGTCAGTTATGTCAACATTTTCTTTTATAGAAGCAAGATCTTCATAAGGAATTGAATAAAGCAATTTTACTCTTGAGTGAATTCTCAAACTTAAATCATATTTTTCAAACTCTATCGCATTTTTTAATGCTTCAATATTTTCAGAACTATTGTCTTTATTAAAATCAACCAATATTGCATCTATAGCTTCTTCTTGATAAGTTTCAAATAAATTATTAACAAATTCTTCAGCCTCGTCTTCAGAAGCGCCAAAGAAAGGTACTAAAGATTTTTCATTTGTCGTCACTGTTACTTGAAATTTACAAAGCTTTTCGTTTAGCCATGGCTCTGATACATCTTTTGTTTTCCAATCTGGAGCAATGTAGCTTGGATTTTTATTACAAGAAACACAAATTTTTTGCTCTGGGACATTTGTTAAATCGTCACATTTATCTATTAATTTTGAATCGTCGGTATCTTGATATTCT
>MDSV01241737.1_pt1 | contig 33500 bp, 29 predicted proteins | sample 810851 | NCBI WGS metagenome assembly MDSV01 (sample SAMN05326640, study PRJNA326480) | marine metagenome | isolation source: seawater | place: Atlantic Ocean: North East | collected 2012 | reverse complement strand
TTTCATTAAGAAAGTTATTCCAATCAATTCCCATTTGAGATTCGATATCTCCATTTAGATAATTTATGTTGTCAGCTTTCTTATAATTTCTTCTATATGCGTTGCCTTGGACATTAACATCTACTTTTATTGCTTTTCCTAAGTCATCAAATACTACCATGCCGTCTGTATCAAGTGAATCAGTCTTAAATACATTTCCTCTAAAGCTTCTATGATCTGCAGTAGTAGTTTGCTCAATTACTGGTCTGTAGACATCCATAACCCACTCTGAAACGTTTCCAGCCATATTATATAATCCGTAATCATTAGGCCAATAGGATCTTACGGGAGAAGTGATGTCAGCGTTGTCGTTTAAGCTACCAGCAACCCCCATATTATCTCCTCTTCCTCTTTTAAAGTTTGCCATAATTTCCCCTTGATTTCTAGGGTCTCCATTTCTTAATGATGCTCCATTCCAAGGATATAATTTCCTTTCATTTGTGTTTTCTTCTTGTGTGTTGCCAACATATCCTAGAGCTGCAAACTCCCATTCTGCCTCGGTAGGTAGTCTATAGCTTGGTAATAGCAGACCATCTTCTGTTCTTACAGTTCTGGTCTTTTCTCCACTACCATAATTTTCATTTGTAAGATTTTTCGGGTTCTTTCTTACTATTCCCTCATACAGCCCTTGTCTATATCCTTCAGTAGTAAAGACATTATCATCCATTTGCTCCATATCTTCTCTTAGAATGCCATTATCTATAAGGATTCTTTCATTGACTCTATCTGTTCGCCAAGCGCAATAATCAGTTGCTTGTTGCCAGCTAATACCAACCACAGGATAGTTTTTATAAGCAGGGTGTCTTAGATATCCATTAACAAAAGGTTCATTGTAACCTAATTTATCTCTCCATACTAGAGTGTCTGGAAGAGCTTTTTTATATACTTCAGGGTAGGACATGCCATATACTCTCTGAATCCAAAAAAGGTATTCTAGGTAGTCAACATTTCTAACTTCTGTTTCATCTAGATAGAATGATGAAACAGTCTGTTTTCTTGGAATATTATCCCATTCATACATTACATCTTGTTCAACTCTTCCCATAGTAAAAGATCCTCCCTCTATAAATAATAGACCTGGCCCTGTTGCTTGTTCTTTAAATTTTGAGTTTACTTCATACCCTCCATTCTTTGGATTATTGTACTTCCAGCCAGTAGTGGATGAATCTCTCGTGTTTGAAGATTTGTTGCCACTAGAACATGCCCCTAGAATAAAGAGGCAACTTATTGCTAAAATTAATTTGTTTGTCTTCATGTTTTTTATTGGAAAATATTAATTTACGTTTGTTATTAACTAGAATTGCGGACAACTTATTGTATTGAACGATTTACTTTTTGATCGGCAAGGCATGAATAATGTGAATGATAATTCATGTGCTCCTAGTGTGTTACTGTTCTTTAGATTACTTACTGTTATATCATAGCTATATCCAAATTTGAATGATTCTTGTATTAGCCCTAACATAAGTATAAATGAATCAAAGTTCTCCAGACTGTTTCTTGCCCATAGACCACCAACAACAGGACCTCTGTTTACATAGACACCATAATTAAATTGCTGAAATTCTTGTTGTTTTTGATATAGAAAGTTAGGTGAAATAGTAGTAACTGAATTTTTGTATCTGCTTAATGCAAAGCTACCTCCTGCATGAACTGTGAGTTTTGTTGGCAATTGACTTTCACTAATGAAACCTTGCTCCGGTTTAGTTAAATGGTGTGCTGCGAATCCAAAAAACAAGTTCTCAGAGTAAGCTAGTAAACCAGTAGAGAAGTCAGGGAAGTTTTTAGCAGTAGGGTTGTTTATTACATCTTCTTGAGTTGGATAAATGAAACCATATTGAGGATCAATCATATCCCCAAAAGTTAAATCCTTCCAATCTAATTCTATCATTCTGTAGGAGGCCTCAAAGCCTGCCTTCATGGCCCAATTGTTATTTACTTTTAATCTGTAAGAGTATAATAATGATGCATGCGAAGTGTTTAGATTACCAGCTCCAGCCCTGTCTTGCGATACGACAACTCCCAAACCTCCTCCAATAGATTGAATGTGTTGATCCCAAGATGCAGATGTAGTGACATAGGTCCTTCCTACTCCTGGCCATTGGTCTCTGTAATTTAAATTTACTCTTGGGCAATCATTGGTACCGGCAAAAGCAGGATTTAGATATAAAGGATTTGCATAAAATTGACTAAATGCAGGGTCCTGAGCAGAAGCTGTATTAGTTATAAATACTAATGCAGAAACTGTAATTATAATTTTGGAGATATTGTTAAACATAAATCAGTTTTTCTTAAATTCAATTCTACAAAAATAAACAAATTATTTGATATTACCTTTTACTAGATAAAAATTGTATACTAAATTCTTTTATTGCTCGTTATCACCTTATTATTAAAAATGATGCATAAATTTGCAATGATGAAGAGGTCATTAATTTTATTATTATTTCAGATGAGTTTTTTGCTTGGTTTATTTGCTCAAAACAACTCTGTTCTTTCTAATGGAGATTGGTATAAGATCTCTACAAATAAAAATGGTATTTACAGATTAGAGTACTCTGACTTTAAGGACTTAGGAGTTAATGTTTCCAATCTTCAAACTGCTGCTATAAAACTTTATGGGAATGGAGGTGGGATGCTCCCAAAGTTAAATTCAGATTTTAGATATTCAGATCTAACTGAAAATGCAATAAAAGTTTATGATGCCAATAATAATGGTTTTTTTGAGGATGGAGATTATATTTTGTTTTATGGAATGTCAGCCAATGTTTGGAGCTTCAATGCAAACAATAATTTATTTGAACATGAAATACATCTTTTTGCTGATGAGGTAAATTATTTCATTACTATTGACAATCAATTTAACGGAAAAAGGATTAATGAAAGGGAGCTTTTGCAAAATCCTACAGAAACAATTACTACATACAATACATATGCGCTGCATGAGGAAGAATTGGAGAATTTAATTCAGTCTGGCAGTAAATGGTTTGGAGAACGTTTTTCTTATGATAGTAAGCAGTCTTTTTCATTCTCTCTTCCAGATTTAATACAGTCTGATTATGTTAATATAAAAATTGCTGCGGCAGCAAGATCCTTACAAGCTTCAAGTTTTACAGTTGATGTCAATTCATCTTTTTTAGCAAATTTGAGTGTTCCTGTTGTTTCTCCGCAATATGCTAAAGAATATGCTAAAGAGGTATCAGCTAAAACTCAATATTTAGCAAGTACATCTAATTTAGGTATAGATATAGAATATTCCTCATTAGATAATGGTGCAGAGGGATGGCTTAACTATATTGAGATTAATGCACGAAGGGAGCTTAAGTTAATAGGTAATTCTTTGGCTTTTAGAGATGTTGCAAGTTTAGGAAATACAATAGGAAAGTATAGAATCGAAAATGGAATCGGTCTTGAAGTTTGGGATGTTACAGAACCTACTAATGTAGTAAGATTGGTGACATCAATTACTGCAAATAATTTAACTTTTAATGACTCTTTAAATGTCCTACATGAATATATTGCTTTTAATACCTCGGGACATTTAACCCCTAATTTAAAAGGGAGTGTTTTAAATCAAAATATACATAATACCTCTGCTAATACTGAATTTATTATTGTGTGTCATCCTGACTTCTTGTCAGCCGCAGATCGGTTGGCTAATTTTCATCTAGAAAAGGATGATATTATATCAGTTGTTGTTACTCCGCAGCAGATATACAATGAATTTTCATCAGGGATGCAAGATGTGAGCGCTATCCGTGATTTTCTAAAGTTTCAGTATGATAAGCAAGATTCTCAGTTCAAGTACCTTTTACTATTTGGTGATGGTTCATTTGATCCAAAAAACAGGATAGCAAATAATACAAATTATATTCCTACTTATCAGTCTGTCAATTCTACTCATCCTACGGATAGTTATGTTACTGACGATTATTTTGGATTATTAGATGATGATGAAGGTTTATTTAACAATGATTTAGTAGATATTGGTATTGGCAGGTTTCCTGCTTCTACAACTTTAGAAGCAAATATATTGGTTGATAAAGTGGAGAGATATTATGAAAGTTTGTCATTTGGCAGTTGGAGAAATGATATTGTTTTTATAGCTGATGATGGTGATGCTCTAGATGGAAACACTCATATGTGGCAAGCAGATAGCTTAGCTAATCATGTTTCAGATAATTATGACGAGATAAATATTCAGAAGATTTATTTGGATAATTACGAGCAAGAAGCAACTCCAGGAGGGCCAAGAAGTGAAGATGCTCAGAATGCAATAAATAATAAATTAAAGCAGGGGGCTTTGTTAGTAAATTATACTGGTCATGGCGGGCCTTTAGGTTGGACTCAAGAAAGAATTCTAGAGATTGATCAGATTCAAAAGTGGGATAATCTTAATAATTTACCACTTTTTATGACAGCGACATGTAAATTCTCATATTTTGATAATCCTGCAGAAAAATCAGCTGGGGAATATGTATTGTTAAATCCTGAGGGTGGGTCCATAGCTTTACTAAGTACTACTCGACTGGTCTATTCAGCGCCAAATTACAATTTAAACACTAAGTTTATTCAAACAGTTTTTGCGAAGCAAGATGGAGAGTTTCCAAGGTTAGGCGATGTGTTTAAGACTACAAAGGTTTTAAGCGGAAGCTCTTCTAATAATAGGAATTTTACGCTTTTGGGCGATCCGGCACTTCGTTTAGCATATCCAAGATTTGAAGTGCATACTACTTTAATTAATGATACTTTGAAGGCTTTGGGAGAAGTTACGATTGAAGGGCAGATTGAAGATGACGATGTATTTTTGTCTGACTTTAACGGCACAATTTATGCCACTGTGTATGATAAAGAGATAATCAAAAGTACTTTAGGACAAGAAAGTTGTACCCCTATGCCATACAGAGATCAGAATAATATATTATATAGAGGAGCCGCGACTGTAGAAAATGGGAGATTTTCTTTTTCATTTATTGTCCCTAAGGATATTGCCTATAATTATGGGTTTGGTAAGATATCATATTATGCCATGAATGATGATTTCCAGAATCCATCTGATGCTAATGGAACTGAAGAGGATTTTGTAATTGGAGGTACGGCAGATGATATAATTTATGATTATGATGGGGCTGAGCTATCTATTTTTATGAATGATACACTTTTTGTAGATGGAGGAATAACTGATGCAAATCCAACACTTCTTGCTCATATTTTTGATGTTAGCGGTATAAATACAGTAGGAAATGGTATTGGACACGATATCACAGCTGTTTTGGATGGCAATACTACAGATCCTTATATATTGAATGATTTTTATGAAGCTTCTAAAGATGATTTTACTAGAGGTGTAGTTAGATTCCCTTTATATAATTTATCACAAGGGGAACATTCAATCACTTTAAAAGTTTGGGATGTTTTTAATAATTCCTCTGAAGCTATTATCAATTTCATTGTAACGGATGAAGATTATATTGTCATCTCAGATTTCACAACTTATCCTAATCCTTTTTCTACTTCTACAGATATGTATTTTCAGCATAATAAAGTTAACCAAGAACTTGATTATGTTTTAGAGATTTATTCTATTACAGGATTTTTAGTTAAAAGAATTGAGCAGGATTCTTATAATACTGAAGGGTATAGAATTGGACCAATTAAATGGGATGGAGAGGATAATTATGGAGGCAAAATGAATGCGGGGATGTATATTGCAAACTTAGGAGTTACCTCTGAGGATGGTGATTTTTCATCAAAATCGATAAGAATCATACTATTACCTTAAGAATGGCGTTTACTCACATAATAAAAGAAGTATATTTGCAAATCAAATTTTAAATAGCATGAAGAAATTAATTGGGATTTTAAGCGCACTATTAATGATGATAAATTCATTCGCTCAGCAAGAATTGAATACTATCACGACTTCAGTCCCTTTTTTGTTAATTGGTCCAGATGCTAGAGCCGGAGCCATGGGGGATGTAGGCGTCGCGACAACTCCTGATGTGAATTCTATGCATTGGAATCCTGCAAAATTTGCATTTGTGGAGAATGATTTAGGAATTTCTATTTCTTTTGTACCTTGGTTACGTGCTCTTGTAAATGACATTAATTTATCATACATTACTGGATATAAGAAGATAGGAAATGATCAAGCGGTAGGATTTGAACTAGGTTATTTTTCTCTTGGACAAATTACTTTTACAGATAACAATGGAGGTCTGATAGGTAATTATACACCTAATGAATACGTTATCGGCTCAGCATATTCTAGAAAGTTAGCAGATAATTTCTCGCTTTCAATTGGAGGAAAATATATTCTTTCTGACCTTACTGGAGGGCAATCTGTAGGTGGATATGAAACCGTTTCAGGGCAATCAATTGCAGCAGATTTAGCAGGTTACTATTCAGAATCTGTAAGAATAGCGAGACAGGATGTGGATCTAGCTATTGGATTAAATATTTCAAATATAGGAAGTAAGATTAGATATACTGAGACAGCTACTAATGATTTTATCCCGATCAACATGAGATTAGGTACAGCTTTAGGTACAGACATTGATGATTACAATAAAATTTCTTTGGCGTTTGATATTAATAAACTATTGGTTCCAACACCACCAGAATATGATGATCAAGGCGGGATAGTTTCAGGAAAAGATCCTGATGTTTCAGTTGTTTCTGGTATTTTTCAGTCATTTGGAGATGCCCCTGGGGGACTTAAGGAAGAAATGAGAGAAATTATGTATTCAGTAGGTGCTGAGTATTGGTATGATAATCAATTTGCATTAAGAGCAGGTTATTTTAATGAGCATGATACTAAGGGAGGACGAAAATATTTCGCCTTTGGAATGGGGATGAAATATACAGTTTATACAATTGATTTTTCTTATCTTGTTAATGCTAACACTGAAGCTGGAGTAGCTAATCCATTAGCAAATACCATGCGTTTTTCACTAAATTGGGACTTTGGAAGAGTAACGGAAAAAAATTAATGAAAATTAGAGTAGGTTTTGGTTTTGATGTTCATCAGTTAAAAGATGGTTTAGATTTTTGGCTCGGAGGCATTAGGGTTCCTCATAATAGAGGTGCTTGGGGTCATTCTGATGCTGATGTTCTAATCCATGTTATTTGCGATGCTCTATTGGGGGCTGCTAATTTAGGAGATATAGGCATCCATTTTCCTGATACTGATCCAAAATATAAAGGAGTTGATAGTAAGATACTACTTTCTTCAGTCATGAGCCTTATTAGAGGTAAAGGATATGAATTAGGAAATATTGACTCAACAATTTGTTTACAAACACCAAAGATCAGTTCTTATATTCCTAGTATGAAGGAGGTATTAGCTTCATGTATGGGAGTTGATAAAGATTTAGTTTCTATAAAAGCAACAACAACTGAAAAGCTGAGTTTTGTTGGTAGAGAAGAAGGTGTTTCAGCCTACGCGACAGTGCTGATAACTAAAGTTTAGAAGCCTAATTTATTTTTCTTTTCATCATCTCTTAGATAAACTAGCATTCTTGCTTTTGCACAAATAACACCTTTTTTATTAATTGCTTCAACAGTATGCCAGATTTCAAACTTCCCATCATTATTTAAAGTGTTCTCAGCAAGATGGATATCTTCTTCTGTTATTTTGAAATGAAGGCTTAGTGTGGTGTCTGCTGGCTTCAGGTATTGAATTTCAGCTGATTTTAGCCAGATAATCAGTTTCCTTCCTTTGTTTACGAAGATATGATAGTACATCGTAGGAAAATAGGGGTCACATGCTGAGAAGATACTACCTCCAAAAATTGTTTTATGGAAATTTATATTAAATAACGCTTTTCTAAGTACTACTTTCATCTCTCTAAAATCATTGGAAATTTCTTTTAGTACTATTCGATTAAATAACAATGGAGGAAATATATTTAAAACAAATTTTATGGCAAATTTTGGTGTTTTCATATTGCAAAAATAATTTTTAGAAATTAAATCCTTTTCAAATTTAATAATATATATTTTTGTAATAACTTTATAGCAAAATAAAGTACTAAAAATATTGCTCACATAATTAAAATAAAGAAATGGAAGAGAACTTTGAGACAAATAAAGATAAAGCAGAGTGTCCGTTTGGTTTTGGCGCGCAAAATGATGTAAAAAATGTCATTCATTCAAATAAAAATTGGTGGCCTAATCAACTTAATTTAAAGATTTTACATCAAAATTCAGTATTAACTAATCCAATGGATAAAGAATTTAATTATGCTGAAGAGTTTAAGAGTTTAGATCTTAAAGCTTTAAAAAATGATTTATACTTTCTAATGACTGATTCTAAAGATTGGTGGCCAGCTGATTACGGACATTATGGCCCATTTTTTATTCGTATGGCCTGGCATAGTGCAGGAACATACAGGACAGGAGATGGTCGTGGAGGCGCAAGCTCAGGCACACTTAGGTTTGCACCACTAAATAGCTGGCCAGATAATGGCAATTTAGATAAGGCGCGGAGATTATTGTGGCCCATTAAGCAAAAATATGGCCAAAAAATTTCCTGGGCAGATTTAATGATTCTTACTGGAAATTGTGCTTTAGAATCTATGGGTTTTAAAACTTTTGGTTTTGCTGGAGGAAGAGAAGATATTTGGGAGCCTGAAGGAGATATTTATTGGGGTCCAGAGTCTGAATGGTTGGAAGATAAGAGATATACAGGAGATAGAGATTTAGAGAATCCATTAGGTGCAGTTCAAATGGGACTTATATATGTTAATCCTGAAGGGCCAAATGGCACACCTGACCCACTAGCTTCCGCGAGAGATATAAGAGAAACTTTTAGAAGAATGGCAATGAATGATGAAGAAACAGTTGCACTTATTGCTGGTGGTCATACATTTGGAAAAACACACGGAGCAGGTGACCCGTCTCATGTTGGAGTAGAACCAGAAGGAGCTAAAATTGAAGAAATGGGTTTTGGTTGGAAAAACAGCTATAAAAGTGGTAAGGGGATTGATACTATTACAAGTGGACTTGAAGGTGCATGGACACATACACCAATAAAGTGGGATAATAGTTATTTTGACACACTCTTTAAATACGAATGGGAGTTAGTAAAAAGCCCAGCTGGAGCTCAACAATGGGCACCTAAAAACTCAGCTGGTTCTAATACTGTTCCAGATGCACATGATCCAAATAAAAAACACGCTCCAATGATGGCAACAACAGATTTAGCACTTATTATAGACCCGGAGTATTTGAAAATATCAAAGAATTTTTATAATAATCTTGAACAATTTGAAGATGTTTTTGCTAGAGCATGGTATAAACTAACACATAGAGATATGGGGCCTAAAGAAAGGTATCTTGGTGCCGAGGTTCCAACTGAGGTGCTAACATGGCAAGACCCTATCCCAGAAATTGATTATGATTTAATAGATAACAAAGATGTTTTAGATCTTAAAAAGTTTATAACAGATTCAGAATTAACAACCTCTCAACTTGTGGTTACAGCATGGGCATCAGCTTCTTCCTATAGAGGAACAGATAAAAGAGGAGGAGCTAATGGAGCAAGATTAGCTCTCTTACCACAAAAAAATTGGGAAGTAAATCAACCAGAAAAATTAACAAGAGTTTTGGAGATATTAAATAATATTAAAGATAATTTTAATGGCTCACAAAATAGTAATAAAAAAGTATCATTAGCAGATCTTATTGTTTTAGCTGGTTATATCGGAGTAGAAAATGCAGCTAAGAATTCAGGCTATACTATTAATTTTGATTTTAAACCAGGACGTAATGATGCAAAACAAGAAGAAACAGATAAAGATGCATTTGATTTGCTAGAGCCAAAAGCTGATGGATTTAGAAATTATATTAAGGATGGGGTAAACATTCCAGCTGAACAACTATTATTAGATAAGGCACACTTACTTACTTTAACAGCGCCAGAAATGACTGTGCTAGTTGCTGGTATGAGAGTATTAAATACAAATATTAGAGGCTCTCAAGTTGGCGTTTTAACTCAAAAACCTGGTGTACTATCAAATGATTTCTTGCAAAATATACTAGATATGGGTGTAGAGTGGAAGCAAATACCTGGCTCATCAAATTTATTTGAGGCTATTGATAGGAAAACTGGTGATATAAAATGGATGGCAACAAGAGCAGATTTAATATTTGGATCAAATTCGCAATTGCGGGCTATATCTGAAGTTTACGCTTGTGATGATTCACAAGAAAAATTTGTAAATGATTTCGTTAATGTATGGCAAAAAATAATGAATTTGGATAGGTTTTAGTTGAATTACTTTGGGCCTACTTAAGTACTTCTAATGCTGCCATGTAGTTGGGTTCTGAACCGATATCTGGAACTTGTTCAGTGTATAATACTTTATGTTCTTCGTCAAGAACGATAACACATCTTGATAGGAGATGAATGAATGGGCCATCCAAAATAGTCAGTTCATAATCTTTTCCAAATTTTCCTGATATAAAGTCAGACAATGTAAACACATTTTCTATCCCTTCTGCTCCGCAGAATCTGTTTTGTGCAAAAGGTAAATCTCTTGAAATGCAAAGTATTTTTGTATTAGAAAGGTTTGCAGCTTGGGCATTAAAATTTCTTACTGAACTAGAACAAACTCCAGTATCAATAGCTGGAAAAATATTCATTATAATTCTTTCTCCCTTAAAATCATCTAGTGTTACTTCATTTAATTCCTTTCCTACCAAAGAGAAGTTTTTAGCAGTAGTGCCAATATTAGGAAGATTTCCAGATGTTCTTGTAGGTTTGTTATTTAAATTAATATTAGCCATTTCTTTTAAATTATTTAATTACTAGCAAAGTTATATAAAATTAGATAAAAATCATGTTTTTGAAATAACAAAATCAGCTCTTTCTGCAACTGAAATTTTTGGAATTTTTACTAACTTATATCCTTTTGAATGGTAGGTTCTTATAAGAGACTTCTCAATCCTTATAGCTTGCTCTATATTCTCTATTCTTTCACTGTCATTTATAAATATTTCTTGCCAAATTGGCGTATAGAACACTGTTTTATTAAAATTACATTTTTTAATATCATTAATGATTTCAGGTGTTGCCTCTAGATTATTTAATTTTAGATATGCCATAGAATCAATAGCACTTCTGTCAAAGAAACATATTCTGTCTTGTGAACTAGATAAATATTGTTGAGTACGCAGATTAACGATTCTGCTCTCAAAAGCAATTTGATTTTTCCAAGGAAGAATTTCTCCTCCAGTTATTATTTCTTTAGCAATAACCTTTCTTGAGTCCTCATCTATACAGTTAAATCCCCGTTTTTTCAATTCATTAATAATGGATGTTTTACCTGTACCAGGAGCACCAGTGATTATGTATCTCTGATTCATCTACAAGCTTAATAAAGCTATAAATCCTCCAACTATTATAGCAATAATTTTTTGAATACTGAATTTATGTCCATCACTCATCTCAAATAGAATAGTAGTAGAAATATGTAGGAATATACCTACTACAATTGCCATAATTTCGTTTTGATAGTTTGCAAGAGAAGTAAATAGATCTCCCGTAAAAACACCTAATGGAGACATTAGTGCAAAAATTAGGAGTAAAAGATATGTCTTTCTCTTTGAGATACTCGATTGTAAGAAGAGAGACATTAGTACAATAGAAACAGGTAATTTGTGCAAGACTATGCCTGTAAGCAAAGCATTGTGGGCATGATTATGTAAGTGCCCTCCTAAAGGAACCCCTTCTAATAAAGCATGTATACAAAGACTGATTAGTACAGAGAATGGAATTGTATTGCTCTTGTGGAAATGACCATGCTCTATACCTTGTGAGAAATATTCTAAAAGAATTTGGATTAGGAAACCTGCTAAAATAAAGAGTCCAATATTGTTTGTTGCATTTGTTATAAATATTTTAGGAATTAAATGAAGCATGCTTACAGCTAGTAAATATGCGCCACTAAACGTGAGAAGGAACTGGATATTTTTACTTCTTTTTATGCTAAATACTTCTACAATTATTGCTCCTGAAATTACTGAGCCAATAAGTAATAAGATGGTTAAAGTATTCATTTTTTGCAAATAATTATTAATCTTTCAGATGTTAGGGCATTAAAATCTTTCAATCTATAATTGCCAAAGATATCAATAATTTTTAGCCCTGCATGGCTAATAAGCTCAGAAAAATCAGATAAAGTTAAAGCCTTTACCTTTTCTTGAAACTGATAATTATTTCCATTATCTGAAAATATTATATCTTTTATAATATAATTGTTTCTAATACTTCTTTTAATGTTAAAAGTAACACCATCAACTTCTTTTCTTTCAGATTCAACTAAGTTTTTAATGACTTTCTTTGTATTCATAAAATCAATAATAAGGGTTCCTTCTTGTTTTAGGCTTAAAGCCATTGCCGTTATAGCTTTTTGTTCATCTTCATTTTTCTTAAAATAACCAAAAGAGGTAAATAAATTCACAATGATATCAAAGGCGTCCTTTTTAAAAACCTTACGCATATCATATACTGAGAAATTTAGAGTTTTATTCTCTTCTTTCTTGGCAATATTGATGCTGTTATGTGATAAATCAATACCTTCAACCTTCATACCTCTTTTATTAAAATAGATAGAGTGTCTTCCTTTTCCACAGGCAACATCTAGGATCGTACTTTTTTTTGGGATTTTCAGACGATATATTAGATTGTCAATGAAGGATTGCGCTTCTTTATCATCTCTATTTTTATAGAGTAAGTGATAATAAGGAGAGTCAAACCAATTTGCAAACCAATTCATAATTGTATTTTTAATTCTTTAGCTACCCTATTTATACAGTGTTATAGCAGTTAGTTACTTTGAATTGAGAAGCAAATTCCTCTAAAATCATCAAAAATCATTTTTCTGCTTTATTGCTTCATATAGAATAATTCCAGTTGCTACTGATACATTTAAAGATGCAATCTTACCATACATAGGGATTTTCACATTTACATCACACATTTTTAAGAACTCATTCGAAACACCATTCTCCTCTGAACCTATAATGATTGCAGTAGGGCATGTATAGTCTGCTTGGTACATATTATTCTGTCCTTTTTCAGTACAGGCAATAAGTTGTATTCCGCTATCTTTTATAAATTGTAATGCGAGTTTTAGATTCCATGTGCGACAGACAGTAGATCGATGGAGGGCTCCAGCTGAGGTTTTGATAGCATCTGCATTAATTGCAGCAGCATTTTGTTCAGGAATTAAAATAGCATGAACACCTGCGCATTCGGCTGTTCTAGTAATTGCCCCAAAATTTCTGACATCAGTAATTCTGTCTAAAACTAATATTAAAGGATCCTTGCCTTCTTCATATAGTGCAGGTATAATATCTTCAATATTATGAAAATCGATAGGTGAAATAAAGGCAAAAACTCCTTGATGATTTTTCTTAGTTAGCCGGTTTATTTTTTCTAAGGGAACATGTTTATAGTTTATTCTTTTAAGACGAACTAACTTCCAGAGTTTAGAAAACAATTCGTTATGTAGGCCTTTTTGAATAAAAAGTTTGTCAATGGTTTTTCCTGCTTCAATTGCCTCAATAATAGCACGAATTCCGAAAATATAGCTTTGATCTTCTTTATTCATCAAGTTGCGGTTTTTCAATTGTGTCTCCTTGAAATTTTATAGATGATCTCCCCCCAGAGATCTTAGTGATGTCTTTATCAATTTTATTAAATTCTTTTGAGGATCTATTAAAATGGTTGACTACTGTGCCTATTGTTTTTCCTAGACTATCATGTACGTCCTTATAGGCGTTTAAGTGATTACTCAGTTTGTCAATATTTGTCATAATTTCATCAATGGATCTTTCTACTTTCATATTGTGTAATGCTTTAACCGTAATTTGAAGCATAGGAAATAGACTCATTGGTGATACAATCATCACTTTTTTAGTATAAGCGTAAGAAACTAAATCTTTAGAGTTTATTTTAAGTGAACCAACTCTACTGTTTAATAGATCCTGATATAATCCATCTGCAGGAATAAACATATAAGCATAGTCAGTAGTTTTCTCAGAGGTACGTATGTATTTTGATGTCTCATCAATTCTTTTCTTTATATCATCTTTGAATGTCTTCTCTAATGATTCAATTTCATCTTGATTATCACTCTCAATCATTCGATTGTAATTATCTAAAGAAAATTTAGCGTCAATTGGGATTATGAGATTTCCAACTTTAACAATAGCATCAACTGTCTCTCCATTTTTGAAATGATATTGCATCTGAAAAAGTTCAGGTGGGAGCACATTCGCTAATAGATTCTCTAATTGGATTTCTCCTAATATACCCCTTTGTTTTTGGTTGCTTAATATTTTTTCGAGTGTTTTCATTTGGTTTGCGAAACCAAGAACTTGCTCATTTGTTCCCTTTATCTTTTCAAGCTCTCTCGTTACTTCTGTGATCACTTTGTTTGATGATTCAAATTGTTTCTGCATATTCTCTTTAGAGCTTGTTTGGAAGGTATTTATTCCTTTGTTTATTTCTATTAGTTTTCTTTCTATTTCTGTCCTCCCTTTCTCTGAATTATCCGACATTTCTTTTCTTATCTCTTTAATTTCCATTCTTAGGTTTTCATTAAGGCTTAGTAACAGCTCATTTCTGTTATTCTCAGTCTTAACATTTTTTTTGAAATAAATTAATGCAAGACCAATAAATAATACTATTAAGACAAGATATTCTTCCATAGTGGCTTTTGGATTATAAAATAAGTACTAAAGTACCAACTTCTACTTTGTTGTACAAGTCAATTACGTCTTTATTTTTCATTCTTATACATCCGTGCGAAGCAGGTGTTCCTAATTTGCCCTCTTCAGATGTTCCGTGGATATAAATATAGCGACTATAAGAATCAATACCTTCTCCTTTGTTTTTCCCTTTCTCTATTCCCTCTAGCCATAGGATTCTACTTGTTATATCATCAGTTTTGCTTTCTGTTGTGTCTTTATATATGTTAGCTATTTGGTTATAAAAGATTCTTCCCACCATCTTTCCGTTAATAGGGACACCCTCACCATGCTTTTCTTTTATTTTATGAAGCCCTAGAGGTGTTTTGTTACTTCCATTTTTGTTTCCTGTCCCATATTTTGATGATGAGACACTAAAGTTATTAATTACTCTATTATTCTTAATATGATATAATTTTTGATCCTTAATGGAGACAAAAATTATTTCATGAAAATCTCTGAGAATATAATTTTCAACCTCTTTAATTATTCTGTTTTGAGCAGAAGAGATTATGCTCATAGTTAGAATTAGAATAACGTTAAAGTATCTGAGCATAAGTTCCAGTCAATTGTCTTTTGATTATTTTTTATAAGCAGATCATTTGTTTTTGAGAAGTGTTTGCATCCTAGGAAGCCTTTATAAGCTGACAAAGGAGATGGGTGGGTCGTTTTTAAGATATAATGTCTTTTGCTGTTAATTAATGACGCTTTTTTTTGAGCAGAAGCACCCCAAAGTAGAAAAATTAAGCCATTTTTTTCTGATGATAATTTTGATATTACAGCATCAGTAAAACTTTCCCAGCCCAGATTTTGATGTGATCTGGCTTCTTTTTCTCTTACAGTTAGCGTTGCATTTAGTAGAAGGACACCTTGGCTTGCCCATTTTTTTAGGTTGCCATTTTTTGTTATTGAAATCTGCATGTCTGATTGTACTTCTTTAAATATATTATGTAATGATGGGGGTATTCTTTTACCGTCAGGCACCGAAAAAGCAAGTCCATGGGCTTGCCCTCTGCCATGATAAGGGTCTTGCCCAATAATTATGATTTTAGTTTTAGAGAAGGAAGAAAGCTTAAATGCGGTAAAAACATCTTCTTCTGATGGGAAGATTGTATGTTTTTTCCTTTCATTATCGATATCCTTCATTAATCTTCTGAATGATCTATCTTGGAATTCATCTTTTAGAATTTCATCCCAGTCATTATCTATTAGTGGCGTTATGGGTTTCATTTTATTAACATATACAAAGATATAAACTATTATCAATTTTTTTTTCTTGATCATATTAATATGTATTTTTGCAAGAAAATTAGCGTCTATGAAACAAAATATTTTTTACACTATTTTATTCTTTGTAATAGTATTAATTGCTTCTTGTGGTGTCTATAATGAGCCATGTGAGGGAGTAGTACAAGTAAATATTAGTAAGCCAAACTCATAAATTATTTTTATTTGGAATCTGTTGATAAAATAAGAAAACCTAAATGGCTCAAGGTGAAGCTACCTACTGGTGAGGCTTATAAAAATGTGAAAGGGGTCACTAAGTCACATAATTTACATACCATTTGCGAAAGTGGAAATTGTCCTAATATGGGAGAGTGCTGGGGGGCAGGCACAGCTACCTTTATGATTTTAGGAAATATTTGTACGCGTTCTTGTGGCTTCTGTAATGTGATGACTGGTCGACCTTTAGCTGTTGATGTTTTAGAGCCAAAGAAAGTAGCTCGCTCTATAAGATTAATGCAGGTAAAGCATGCCGTTATCACGTCAGTAGATCGAGACGATTTACCAGATGGAGGAGCTAGTATATGGGTAGAGACAATTAATGAAATTAGAAGAGAAAATCCCAAGACAACTATGGAAACTTTGATTCCTGATTTCAAAGGAAGGTTAAAAGATATTCAGCCAATTATTGATGCTTCTCCTGAAGTAGTCTCGCATAACATGGAAACGGTGAGAAGACTAACTAAGAAGGTTCGCATTCAAGCTAAATATGATAGAAGTCTTGACACCTTAAGGTATCTGAATGAAGGGGGTATTAAGACTAAATCTGGAATAATGCTTGGTTTGGGAGAAACAGATGAAGAAATAATAGAAACCATGCATGATTTACGTGCCATAGGTGTTTCTATATTTACTCTTGGTCAGTATTTGCAACCTTCAAAGAAACATTTACCTGTAGTTGAATTTATCAGTCCTAAACAATTTGATAAATATAGAGAAATAGGTCTTTCTCTTGGCTTTCAATATGTTGAGAGCAGTCCTTTAGTAAGATCCTCTTATCATGCCGAGAAACATATTCACTAGTAATTAGGCTGTTTTATTTTTTTATGGTTTTATTGTTTTTTTTGCGGATAAAATCTATATTTGTACACTATTTTTGTAGTATAACATAAACTCGTAGATATGATAAATAGAATTTTACTTTCCATTTTGGGAATTTTCTTGGCTATTAATTTTAGTTTTGCTCAAAAGTGCGGAACTTATGATGGTTCTCTAGAGGAAAACATGCAAGAGTATCCTGATTTCTATCAGAGCTTAGAGGGTAAAAATAATGAACTTAAATTACAACATGATAAGGCTCTAAGTAGGTTGAAGAATTTTAAAACCGAAAATGGCATAAAGATCATCCCAGTTGTTGTCCATGTTATTCATGATTTGGGTAATGAAAATATTTCTGACGCATCGATTCAAGGTGCAATTGACATTCTAAATGCGAATATTAATGGTCAGGCTGCTAATTTCTTAAGCCAGACACCACCTGTTTTTGCTGCTGTGAGGGGGGATGCTAAATTAGAATTTAGACTGGCTAAACTTGATCCATTGGGGAATCCCACTACAGGAATTAATCGAGTTAGATCCACATTAACTGATCAGCCAGATCCAAGAGATGCAGTAAAGGCATTGAGTTATTGGAATTCATATGAATATTTTAATATTTGGACGGTTAAGAGATTTCTGCCACAAGATGATGGCAATACTTTGTTAGGATATGCACAATTTCCTGATACCCGTAGTATGTCAACTGATGGTGTCGTATTGTTATCTAGTCAGATGGTAAGTGGAGGAACTTTAACTCATGAGACTGGACATTGGCTTGGATTAAGACATACATGGGGAGATGCTACTTGTGGAGATGATGGGGTCAAAGATACACCCCCAGCGAGAGGTCCTAACTATGGCATAAATCTGTCAGATTTCCCATATCATGCTGGCTTAGCACCACCTCCACCAATTACAGGTGCATGGGGATGTATAGCAGACTCGTTAAATCCAGCTGGAGAGATGTTTGTAAATTATATGGATTATTCTAATGATGCTGCTGTTACTATGTTCACCTTGGATCAGAACGCCATTATGGATTTTACTTTAGATGGGGCTTATGATGAAACAACAGGAGCGTCTGGAATAGGATTTAGAGAGTATATGTGGTCAGAAGAGAATGTTGTTGCAACAGGTACGTCTGATGGTTTTAAAGTGCCAACTTGTACCCAGGAAGCTACTTTTGTTGTAATGAATGGTGCTGCTTCTCTTTGTCAAGGGGAAGCGCTTCTGCTTAAAGGAAATCAGACTATGTTTGGGTCTAATAATGTTTCTTCTTTTGTTTGGGATTTTGGAGATGGAACTAGTGATAATTCAAATAGTAATTTCTTGTCACATACATATAATTCAGTTGGTTCTTATGATGTAACTTTAACAGTGGTATATGATGAGATTACAGAAGCAAGAGCTTCAAGTCTATCAGATCTAGATCTAGTTACAGCATCTTCATATGACTCTATAGTGGAAAACTTAATAGTTCAAGGCACGGAGGCAGAGTTAATGAATTTAGGAGCTTCAAACATTTCTTTGTATCTTGATGATGGAGGTTATAGTGTAGGATCTTATTGGAAAAGAAATCAATTTACTGTTGACAGTCTTGTAGGGGCTTCTTATGTTGACACTTTTCAAGTTCATAAGATTGAAGATGAATTAGTTATATATTTGAGTGATAATATCTCAGCACCTGATACTGTTTTTACAAATTCTGATAGTACAGAGTATTATGTAATAGATGGGGATAATTTAACAAATCAGGACCTAAATACACTTCAAACTTCTGAATATAATGCAGATTCTTCTTTAATCTTTACTGTAGATTATTACGTAGACTATCTAGATTCAATTATTGACTATAATTTTTATTATGATACTACGATTATAGATATTCTAACATTTATTGATAGTACTTACCTTACTGCATCAGATTCTTCTTTATTAAGTGGTGCTGATTCTTTATGGAGTATAGATGGGCTATTAAACTCATCTGATTCTATAAGAATCTACTTTGGCCAGTTTAATATAGCTTCAACTATTACAATCTCGATCAATACTGATACCGCTTCATTATCTGCTTCTGATTCATTAATGTTCAATGATGCTGATAGTACATGGAGTGTTAATGCATTTGTTGGCTGGGTCGATACAGTTCGAACTTTTTATGGTTCACATTATTATACTAGATATAATGGATACTATGTCGACACATTATTTTATAGAGGTGATTTAGAGAAAGTTACTTATGTAGCTTACTATGAGAATACTTGTACTAGTTCTGTCACTAAAGAAGATTTTGTAACTGTAAATAGTACAACAGCATCCTCTAATTCATCTTCTTATTCATATAGTTTTGAGAGTGAGTCTGATTTAAATGGAGATTGGATATTAAGTCAATCAACAAATATTGAGAGTCAGTGGGGCTTTTCTGCTGGGGAGAATACAAGCTGGCAATGGGAGAGTGGAACAGCTGTTGATGGGTCTTCATCAATAAAAGTTGATGCTGAGAATATGTTGATTGGAGTGTCAACGGAAATAATATCTAAAGCTTATGATTTAAGTGCTTTTACAAATCCTGCAATTAAGTTTTCATGGTCTGGAGCTTCTGTAAACACATTTCCAGTTAATGAACTTGTAGTTACTTATTCAGATGACTGTGGTGAATCATGGAAATCATTAGGTACAATTGGAGCGGTTGATGCATCTAATGCTGGACTTTATACTACTAGCTTTAAGCCAAATGCTTCTCAATGGAATGATATTGTAATGACAAAAACACAACTAAAGGATGCAAACATTAGATTTAAGTTTGAGTATGTTGTAAATGGAAATTCTAATAATTTTTATTTAGATCATATTCAGATTGGTGAACAGACTTCTCTAATGATCTCTGAGAGTTCTACTAATTCAAAACTTTCCGTATTTCCTAATCCAGCTCAAGCTAATGTAACAATTGTTTTAGATAATATTGCTGATAAGAATGTAGAAGTTACTTTAATTAACATTCTGGGCGCGGAGGTTGCTCGATTATTTTCAGGTACGGTTGTAAGTAGGTATCAAGAGTTTCCTGCTGATTTAACTGGACTTGAGAAAGGAGTATACTTTGTAAAAGTGCTCCATGAGGGAGATGTAATTATGACAGATAAGTTAATTATTGAGTAATTGTGATAATAAAAGATTGAAGGGAAGCCATCATTTTAGATGGCTTTTTTTTATTTCTGGTATTTTTTCAATTGAAGAACTCCATTTTTAAGAATTGCATATGTATTGTGAGTAACCCAGTCACCAAGATTGAAATATGTTGCTTGTTCATCAATCTTTAATTCTAGTGGGATATGTCTATGCCCAAAGATATAATAATCATTGGGGCTGATTTTTTGTTGCTCCTTGCAATAACCAAATAGTTTTTCTTCTTTTTGAGAGATAAATGGCGCCTCATGATTTTTTCGACTTCTCTTACTCCATGCATGCGCTAGGGAAATAGCCAAATTTGGATGTAAACGAGCAAATATCCACTGACAGGTTTTAGAAGCAAATATCTTTCTTGTAAATTTATAGAGATGATCTCCTTTTCCTAAGCCATCTCCATGACCAATAAAAATTTTTTTCTTTTCTACTTCTATAATTGTTGGTTTATGATGGATTACAATTCCTATTTCTTTTTCAAGATAGTCACGCATCCATAGATCATGATTTCCCCCAAAGAGATGTATCTGAACTCCATTATCAGCAAGTGCAGCTAATTTACCAAGTAATCTGACAAATCCTTTTGGTATAACCTTTTTATATTCGAACCAGAAATCAAATATGTCTCCTAATAGATATATTGCTATTGCATCTTGCTCAATTTTGTTAAGCCAGCTTACAATCAACTTTTCTCTCTGGTGACTCTCTTCTATATTAGGGCTTCCTAAATGGAAGTCAGAAGCAAAATATATTTTGTCTTTTTTCAAGGTTATTTTTCTAGTTCAGTTTGCAATAATTTATTTGTAATTTTAGGATCAGCCTGTCCTTTTGATAGTTTCATTACCTCTCCCATGAATAAACCAATAAGCCCTTTCTTCCCAGCCTTATATTCTACTACTTTATCTGGATATTTCATAATAGCTTGTTTAATATAATCACCTAGAGCATCACTATTACTTTCTTGTACCCATTTATTATCTACTGCTATTTTATCTGCTAAATCGTCTGTTTCTAGCATCTTAGGGAAGACTTTAGATGTAGCTATTGTATTACTTATTTTTCCGTCATCAACAAATCTAATTAAACTTGCTAATTGCTTAGGGGAGATGCTAAAATCATTAATATTAACGGCGTTTTCTTTTAGGTGTGACTTAATACTTCCATTAACAAAATTGGCAGCAGACTTGTAGTTTCTTGTAAAGTTGCACAACTCATTATAGTAAAGTGCGATTCCTTTCTCATCCACTAAAATATTAGCATCATATTGGGACAAACCAAATTCTTTTGTGAATTTTAAGAATAGTGTATTTGGGAGAGGGGGTAATTTTTGTTTCAGATTAGCAATATATTTTTCAGTAATAATTATGGGTTGTAGATCTGGTTCTGGAAAGTATCTATAGTCATTTGCTTCTTCTTTGTGACGCATAGCAATAGTCGTATTGTTGGCAGCATTAAAACTTCTTGTCTCATGAGCAACTTCTTTTCCTTCTTCTAGTATCTTGATCTGTCTTTCTATTTCAAATTCAATAGCTCGTTTAACATTTCTGCTTGAATTCATGTTCTTCACTTCTACTTTCGTGCCAAATTTTCTTGCACCTTTTAGCATTACTGATACATTTGCATCACATCTTAATGAGCCCTCCTCCATATTGCCATCACAAATATCCAGGTAACGTACTAATTTTTTTACTTCATTTATATACTGGTAAGCTTCATCAGAAGTTTTGATGTCAGGTTCTGAAACAATTTCTACTAGAGGGACTCCAGCTCTATTTAAGTCAATAAGTGTATGAAAAGGATCCAAATCGTGTATGGACTTCCCAGCATCTTCTTCCATATGGATTCGGGTAATATTTATATTTTTATCATTGCCTTCATTGTCTTTTATCAATATAGATCCTCCATTGCAGATTGGAGTTTTATCTTGTGTTATTTGATAGCCTTTTGGTAAGTCAGCATAAAAATAATTTTTACGAGCATATTCATTTCTTTTTCTGATCTTCGAACCAACCGCAATTCCTAATTTCACTGCATACTCAATAACTTTGGAGCTACTTCTAGGGAGGGTTCCAGGATGTCCTAGAGAGATTGTCGATGTCTTTGTATTTGGTTTAGCTCCATATACATTTTCATCAGAAGAATATGCTTTAGTTTTGGTAAGTAGTTGAGCATGAACTTCAAGTCCAATTACAGCTTCATATTTTTCGTAACTATTCACTATCTAAAAATTACTTTTCCTGACTTTATATTTTTTCCATCTTGATTAATAGAGTAAAAATACAAACCATTAGCTAATTTGTCTCTAAAAATAGTGTTCTGATTCTTACTTAATATTTCTTCTTTTACCTTAACGCCTGAACTATTGTAGATTATGATTTTTTCTGCCTCTGAATTAATTGAAAAACTGTTTGTTGTTGGATTAGGGTATATGTTATTCTCAGCACTACCTTCGAAGGCATATGTTGTGCTAAGATTAAGATCAATAATATATAGTCCAGTTTGCATATCTGAAACAATAATGTTTCCAGATGGTAAATAAGGATAAACGCCCCAAGCCCCTTTGTATGAACTGTGATTATTTGGAGAATAGGTGTCATATTTCCAAATTTGAATAGGGTTACTCGGATTAGAGATATCAAAGACTCTCAAACCATCATGATAATACGGTATATATGCTAGATTGTCTTTTATTATGCCATTATGAGCCATTGAATTCGGATCAACTCCTGAGTTGAAAGTTGAAAGAACTGAGATGTTATTAAAGTCACTTACATCTAGTATCTTCACATCATAGCCGTGATTTTCATCTTGCATTATATATGTTGTGCCATCATCAGATAACCAACCAGAATGATTATAACCGGCGTCTGGGTATGTAGTTAATACTCCTAAATTAATATAGGCAGGGGAAGGAGGTGTAGGCCAGTCTAGAGGCGAGAAATCAACAATTCTAAATCCATCATTTCCGCAATTGAGATAAGCTGTGTCATTACGAACATAAGCATCATGTACATGCCCTACATCATTATAATTCATTAAAAGAACAGGATTAATAGGATCGATCAGGCTATAAATATTCATTGCGTTATTTGATGCGCATGCATAAAGTTTGGCTGTCGCAGTATCAATAAAAATATTGTGTGCCCTAGTAAATAATATATCTGAATCGTAGACTGTATTTACTGAGTTAGGTAGGTTGGTAATATCAATAATTTGCAGTGTACTTGAACTTCCTTCATCACAAACTATATACAAGTATCCTGAAAAATCATGATAATCTCTATGTATTACTCCCCCCCCAGTATATCCTCCTGGAACAAACGCTACCTCAGAGCTATTTATTGGATCAGTCACATCAAAGAAATGAGTGCCAGCAGTTGAACCAATTATTGCAAATTCTCGATCATTTACTACTAACCCCCAACATTCATTATATGTATTGTTATATGCCCATGAACCCACCAGAGTAGTGTCCTGCCAATTATATAGAAGAGTCGCTGTTTGTTGAGCTTGAGTATTATTTAGGATAAAAGCGATAGCTAGGATAGATAATATTCTTTTTATTATATGCATGTGATTAGGTTTTGAATAATCAATGTAAGTTTAGGTTCAGCTATTGCCGCTACTTTTTGTATCTCTGAGTGACTTACTTCTTGTATTTTTCCCGTGACTCCTAGATCAGTAATTACTGAGATTGCAAAACAGGGGATACCCATATGTCGGGCCACAATTACTTCTGGAGCAGTTGACATGCCTACTGTATCACCGCCAATAATTCGCATATATTTATATTCCGCAGGAGTTTCTAATGTAGGGCCTGTAAGTGCTACATAAACACCTTTCTGAACAGAAATATTATTGTTTTTCGCAATGTTTTCGGCTTTTGTAATTAGATCTTTGCAATAAGGCTCACTCATATCAGGAAATCTTGGTCCAAGTTCAGGTATGTTATTCCCAATTAATGGGTTAGGGATTAAGTTAATATGGTCGTTTAATATCATTAGATCCCCTATTACATAATCAGGATTTACTCCACCACTAGCATTTGAAACAATTAAGTTTTTAATCCCTAGAAGTTTCATTACTCTGACAGGAAAGGTTACTTCTTCCATAGTATATCCTTCATAAAAATGAAAGCGACCTTGCATAGTTATCACTTTTTTTCCTCCTAAGTTTCCAAATATTAATCTTCCTGAATGCCCCTCAACAGTTGATATAGGAAAATGAGGAATGTCTTTATATGATATTGAATGTTCAATCTCTATCTCATCTACTAATTTTCCTAGTCCGGTTCCTAAGATAATGCCGAATTGTGGATCAAAATTTGTTCTTTCTTGTAGAAATGCAGCTGATTCTTTAATTGCTTTTAACATAATCAAATAGTTGTTTTTCAAATATCTCCTTATTATTTATTACTGTATTAATAGGTATATAATATACATTCTCTTGTTTGAAGTCAGTTAAAAATCTCCTTAATTTAGTAGCGTCTTTTTCGGTGGTCAAGATAAGTTTTTTTATGCTTTCATTTTGCCTATGCAGTGACAAGATATTCTCAATATCTTTTGATGTGTAATTATGATGATCAGCAAACTTTATTAGGTTGACTTCTCTACCTTGTTCTTGTAAATGTTTTACTAATGGGGTTGAATTTTCGATACCACTTACTAGCGTAATGCTATATTCTTGTTCGTTTTCTAATTTCGAGTTGTTTTTAATACACTTGTACCTTTGGTATTTAATTGATGAAAAATATCCTTTTTGATGTGATTTTAGATTTAGGCTCTTAGTCATCTCCTTTCTTTCTTTGGAGTTTGTGTTACTTGGGGTTTTACTTACTATAATAATATCTGCTCTAGTGGCTTGATTTATAGGTTCCCTTAGTGTTCCTAGAGGCGCTAGATTGTCTTTTATGAATGGCTTGTGAAATGGTGTTACTATAATATTTAGTCCAGCCGCTATTTTTCTATGCTGAAAGCCGTCATCTAGTAAAATCACACTCGTCTCTGGGTGGTCAGATAGAATTTTTGTAACTGCAATGTTTCTATTGCCATTTACTGCTACTATACAATTAGGGTTATTTAGTTTCAGTTGTAATGGCTCATCACCAATATCAGATGCAGTGCTATTTAACTCTATATAATGAAATCCTGATAGCTTCCTTCTATATCCTCTGCTAAGTATAGAAACTTTATGGCTCTGGGATAATACTTTAGCAATGTAATTAACGTGTGGTGTTTTTCCACTCCCACCTAATGAAAGATTTCCAACACAGATGATAGGAATTTTATGTCTTTTTGACTCCATAATACCGTAATCAAAAAGGAAATTTCTAATGGTAGTGATTATCCCATAAATAATTGAAAGTGGATATAAAATCAAACGCATAAGGCAAAGATAGTATTTTGATGTCAAAGACTTTTGTATTTTTGAAAAATGAAAATAAAAGAGATAACTAATTATTTAGAAGAGATTGCACCTCTTTCATATCAAGAGAAATATGATAACTGTGGCTTAATAGTTGGAGATAAAGATGCTGATTTAAAAGCAGTTCTTATAACTCTTGATTGTACTGAGGCTATAGTTGATGAGGCAATAGATACAGGCTGTAATCTTATTGTAGCCCATCATCCTGTCATTTTTACTGGGCTAAAGAAGTTGAATGGCAGTAATTATATTGAGAGAACTGTTATAAGAGCAATAAGAAACAACATTGCTATCTATGCAATTCATACTAATTTAGATAATCTACATAATGGTGTTAGTGCTAAAATTGCAGATAGATTAGGTCTGATAAATTGTAAAATTCTTGCTCCTAAGTATGAAGAATGTAATTCTAATGTAGGTTCTGGTATAGTAGGGGAATTAGCTGAGTCGGTTGAAAGCAAGACGTTTATGGAAAGATTGAAAACTACTATGAAAACTGATTGTGTGAGGTATACATCACTAGTTAGAAGCACTATTAGGAAGGTTGCTGTATGTGGAGGGAGTGGCAGCTTTTTACTTAGTAATGTGAAGACCTTAGGTGTTGATATCTATATCTCCGCTGATTTTAAATATCATGATTTTTTTGATGCTGATACTAATTTTATTATTGCTGATATAGGTCACTATGAAAGTGAGCAGTTTACAAAGGACTTGATTTATGATTTGCTTACCAAAAATTTTACTAAATTTGCCGTCCGATTATCAAAAGTAAATACGAATCCGATAAAGTACCTATAAATGGCAAAAAAAGGAAAAAAAACTACAGTAACAGTAGAAGATCAATTAAAAGCATTGCATCAACTTCAGGTTTTTGACACTAAAATTGATAAGATTAGAATTGTGAGAGGAGAGTTGCCTCTAGAGATTGAGGATTTAGAGGATTTAATTGCAGGATTACATATAAGGTTAGAGAAATTTGAGAGCGAATTAGAAGTAATAAATGAGAATATTCTTGCTAATAAGAATACTGTTTCTTTAGCTACTGCTGCTATCGAAAAGTACGAGATTCAGCTTAAAGAGATTAAAAATAATCGTGAGTTTACTTCGTTAACTAAGGAGGTAGAATATCAGAATTTAGAAATTCAGCTTGCAGAAAAGAAAGCTGCTCAGAATAAGGCAAATGTTATTCACAAAACAGAAATAATTGATGCATGTAAAGAGCAGATTTCTGAAAGAGAGGAAGAATTAAAGTTAAAATCAACTGAGCTTAATGAAATCATTGCTGAGACTGAAAAAGAAGAAAAAGCATTAATGGCTGATTCTTTGAAGGCAGAGAAGGTAATTGAAGAAAGATTATTAACTGCTTATAAAAGAATTAGATCAAAAGTAGTAAATGGTTTGGCTGTTGTATCTGTTGAGCGTGAAGCATGTGGAGGTTGTTTTAGTCAGATTCCACCACAAAGACAATTGGATATACAAATGCACAAAAGAGTGATTGTTTGTGAACATTGTGGTAGAATTATGGTTGATGCTAATATTTTTGAATCACAAAACGCATAATTACTAGAGGATTTAATTACAAGGGATTTCATATTTTTGGGATCCCTTTTTTTATGTAATGAAAAAACTTACTTTCATCTCTTTATTCCTTAACCAATTGGTTTTTGCATCATTTGATATGAATCTTAATATGCAAAATTCTTATTCTCACATAATAAAATTGGAATTTGATGAGGCAATGATTTTGTTAGATAAGGAGCAATCTCAGAACCCTAACAATGGATTTATTCCACTACATAGAAATTATATTGATTTTCTAACAATTCTTATTACTGAGGATCTTGATTATTTTGATTCACATGAAGATCTTAGAGATGTAAGGCTTAGTTTATTAGATAAGAATGATAAAGACTCACCCTACTATCTTTACTCAAAAGCAGAGGTTAATTTGCAATGGGCTTTTTCTCGATTAAAATTTGAACAATATCCTACTGCTATATATGAGATTCTAAAAGCACACAATCTGCTTAAGAAGAATAAGCTAAAATTCCCTGATTTCACTCTTAATGATAAAGGTCTAGGATTGATTCATGCATTACTAGGAGCTGTTCCGAGGAATCTTTATTGGATAATAGATTTGGCTGGTCTAGATGGGGATGTTGCTTTAGGAATTAGTGAATTAGATGCTGTTTTAGATGATAATAGTTTTACAATGTATGAAGATGAGATATTATTCTTGCTCTCTTTCCTGCAAATCAATTTAGGTAATGATGATGCTCTTTGTCAGAGTTATCTTGATAGGATAGGAGATCGGTACCAGGATAATTTACTGCTCAATTTTGCTGCTGCCCGTTTATCACATAATTTAGGGGAAAATGATCTTTGCTTGAAAGTATTAAAAAACAGGCCAAGTAATAACGGACCAGTTAAATTTTATTACCTTGATTATTTGGAAGGGATGTCATATTTATATATGCTAGATCTTAGAAAATCAAGAGATAAGTTAGAATATTTTTTACAACATTTTAAAGGTGTAAATTATATTAAATCAGCTAACCATAAATTAGCTTGGATTTCTTTCTTGCAGAATAATATAGAAAAGAAACATATGTATTTTGATAAGGTAATCTTATATGGCAATACTATAATTGATGAGGATAGGGTAGCCTTAAAGGATGCGCAGAAAGAATTTATTAGTCATCCTCTGTTATTAGAAACTCGTTTGTTGTATGATGGAGGGTATTATGCTTTGGCATTATCAAAACTTAATCAGATTGGATCTCCTAATTATTTCGAATCTAAAATCAACCAAATAGAATATTGGTATCGATTAGCTCGTGTCGAATCAAGGTTAAACAATAGTAACAAGGTAATAATTGCACATTATAAGAAAGCATTAGAAGAAGGACGGAATATTTCTAGCTATTATGCTCCCATGTCCGCCTTGCAGATTGGCTTAATTTACGAGAAAATAGATGCTTTTGAGCATGCAGAATTTTATCTTGATATATGTCTTACAATGTCAGGGTTTGATTATGAAAGAGGAATCCATCAGCAAGCAAAGGTGAGTCTAGATAGAATGTCAGATTAGTATCTGAAACCTAATGTTAATAGTAAGTTATGGTTAGTGTTTACTAGACTTATTGGCACTTCATTATATAACAAGTGCTCATTTGCTCCTTGAGATAAGATATAGGACATGTCAATAAAGTATGCTCCATTATTTATTCCTATTCCGTAACTAAAGTTTTCTCTACTAAAATCCTTTGCTATAAAAGGACTTCCAAACTTTGCATATCCAGCTCTTAATACAAAAGGCTTTATAGCCATTTCAGCTCCAATCTTTATATTTTCAGTTGTTTTATAAATATTTGTTATTGTGAGATTTTCATTTTCAAAATCAGTGGTAAGATACTCTGATGTCGAGTAATCGATTAGTTCATACTCTCCAGAAATTAGAATATCATTAAAGATTGCAGATGCACTTATAATGGCTTTTAGAGGCGTAATTAGATCGTAATTAAATAGGCTAAAATACCCCATAGAATAATATAGTGTGCTATCTTTGAAAGATGTTGTTATGGAGGTGTTGTAATCTTCTTCAATATTAAAGAATGTTGGCGTATGTAGTGATCCGCCAATCTTCATCTTTTCTGATAATCTATAAATAATTCCAACTTTAAGATTATATCCTGTTCCTAATGCAGATATTTCCTCAGATAACAACATCTGTCTCAAGTTGTTTGATGTGTCTGATATTTCACGTTCAGTATATTCTGAATACTCATAGTAGTCTATTGTAGGGATTCCTATTGTGGCCCCTATATATATTTTCTCTTGATAGGCTCCTCCTATAGAAATGAGAAACTCAGACATTCCACCATTACTATTGGTTGTTTTTGATTGTAATTTAGAGTTTGGGGAAAAGTTAGAGACGTATTCTCCATCCACTAATGATGGGTCAATTAAATAGGTATTCCATGCCATTTGGGAGTATGAATTGCCATAACCATTTATTAGGTCACTTGTTAGTGTCCCGTTAGTTATTGCTATAATCCTATCAACTATTGAACTTTGGCTATTTACACCTTCAATCTTTATTGTATTGTTGTAATCTGCTAATTGATTCCAACCAATTCCAAGATTAATTCTTTTCCACTTAGAATCTTTTTGAGGACTTGTAAAGATCAGTCCAAGATTCCCCATATTAATTCCAGATTTATAAGAGGAGAAACTAGAAGTATTATAATAAGATTTAGTCGAGTTTAGGTGAAAATCAGGCGTCAATGTAAGTTCTGCATATTGATACATTCCTATACCAGCAGGATTTGAGCTTAAAGTTGAGAACTCACCTCCTAATGATCCAAAAGCACCTCCCATTGCAGAGTATCTAGCAGTTCCAGTTAAGTTTTGAGTTGAATATCTTAATGCATCTGATTCATTTTGCGCATTTACTATTATGATGCTTATTGCAAAAGCAATTCCTAAAAATATATTCTTCATTCTATTTCCTTGGTTTTACTGTTCTTTTGCTTCCTCCTCTAGATGAATTGTTGCGATTAGATGATCTTTTATGACTCGAATTTGAGTTGTAGCTTTTTTGATTGCTTCTAGTATTAGAGTACGAATTCTGTTTTCTATCTGAATTTTTTTTGCTTGTTGTACGATTATTATTTGAATTATTACTGGTGTTAGTTTTTACGGAAGAGTTGGATCTGTAATTTCTATTGTTCGTCGTATTTTTATTGATAGTATTCTTATCTCTAATATTGAAAGTAGAGTTTTTATTAATTGCATTTTGTAAAATGTTATTAGTAGTATTTACGTTAATATTTCTCCCCCCCCCATTTGAAGACAAACTACCTCTATGCCCCATTATATAAGAATTGTGATCATTACTATTATAGTAAGTTCCATTTAATGTGTTTTGATGATTGTATCCATTATATGAGTAGTAGTTCCCATAATAATAAGGAGTATAATAATAATCGTAATAATAAGGAGAATAACCATAGTGTGAATAATAGGGTGAATTCCAATTATATCCATAATAGATACTAGTTCCCCAATAAAATGGGTCGTTATTATACCAGTAGTAGTTAGTATAGATCCCGCCATAGTATCCACTATAATATATTGGTCGGTGGAATCTTCTTATTCTAGAGGAGAAACTATAGTCATAATAATCATCTACTGTATAGTTAGAGCTTGAATTTATTGTAGTGTCAGTAGTCGATTCTTCCGGATCTACTTGGTTGCTTGCAGCTATTTCTTCATAACTACTAAACTCATCGCTTGTTAGATAGTTAGGGTCACTATAATGTACATGATTAGATGTAATACATGATGTCAAAAACAATATTAAGACTAAAGTTGGAATATAAGATCTCATAGTTCTATATTTTTGTTTAAAAGTCATAAACTTATGCTCGTTTAATTTATTAGTTTTGTACAAATTTAATAAGTAAACGCAAATAATAATACAAAATTACATTTTTTAAGTTAAAATGGCAGAAAAATTAACATCAAGAGAGCAAGACTATTCTCAATGGTATAATGAGATTGTTCAAGGAGCAGGTCTAGCTGAAAACTCGGGAGTAAGAGGCTGCATGGTAATCAAACCATATGGCTATGCAATTTGGGAGAAAATGCAAGCAGAATTAGATAGGATGTTTAAAGAGACGGGACATGAGAATGCTTATTTTCCGCTATTTATACCTAAGTCTTATCTAAGCAAAGAGGCCGATCATGTAGATGGGTTTGCTAAAGAATGTGCTGTCGTTACACATTATCGTTTAAAAAATGCTGCAGATGGGAAAGGAGTGGTTGTTGACCCTAATGCTAAGCTAGAAGAAGAATTAATTATTCGCCCAACATCAGAAACAATTATTTGGGATACTTATAGAAAATGGATACAATCTTATCGTGATTTGCCAATTTTAGTAAATCAGTGGGCAAATGTGGTAAGGTGGGAAATGCGTACCAGATTATTTTTACGAACTGCTGAGTTTTTGTGGCAAGAAGGTCATACTGCTCATGCAACAAAAAAGGAAGCAATTAGTGAAACTGAGCAGATGATAAATATTTATGCTGAATTTGCTCAGGATTTTATGGCTATGCCAGTTATAATAGGATTGAAATCAGAAAAAGAAAGATTTGCAGGTGCTGAAGAAACTTATTGCATTGAAGCCTTAATGCAAGATGGTAAAGCATTACAAGCGGGTACTTCTCATTTCTTAGGTCAAAATTTTGCTAAAGCATTTGATGTGAAATTTGCTACAAAAGAGGGGAAGCAAGAATATGTTTGGGCTACTTCTTGGGGGGTTTCTACTCGCCTAATGGGAGCTCTAGTTATGTCCCATTCTGATGATCATGGCTTGGTTTTGCCTCCAAAGTTAGCTCCTTATCAAGTGGTTATCGTCCCTATCTATAAAGGAGATGATCAATTGGAGCAAGTTTCTAAGGTAGCTCTAGCAGTTAAAGAATCATTAGAGTTAAAAGGTATATCAGTGAAATTTGACAATCGTGATACTCATAAGCCAGGATGGAAATTTGCAGAATATGAACTTAAAGGGGTGCCATTACGTTTAGCTTTAGGGCTCCGTGATTTAGAGAATGGGACTATTGAAGTTTCTAGAAGAGACACCTTAGATAAAGAAACTTATGACATAGCTGACATTGACAATAAAGTAGAACAGTTACTGGATAAGATACAAGACAATTTATATAAGAAGGCACTTACTTTTCGAGATAGCAGAACCTCCAGAGCAGATTCAAAAGAGGAGTTTATTAAATTAATTGAGGATGGAGGTTTTGTTTATGCTCATTGGGATGGGACTTCTGAAACTGAGGAATTGATCAAACAGCAGACAAAGGCTACTATAAGATGTATTCCTTTAGATGCAGAACAAGAATCTGGTGTATGTTTGTTTACAGGAAACCCATCTAATATGAGAGTATTATTTGCTAAGAATTATTAATATGGATTCGGAAAGAAATATACTTAAATTATTAGAAGAGAAATCTTCTGTAAAACAAAAGGTTTATAAAATAACAAAAGAAGTTTTTGCTGAAGTTCAAGAAATTTTAGGTAATAAAGCAAAGAGATTAAATGCTGCAATATCTAATACTGATGTTGATATATCCTATGAGGACTCTGGAGACTTTGATGCTAAATTAAAATTTTCTGGAGACACACTTCTTTTCCATATGCATACAAATATCTTTGATTTTGAAGTCTCTCATCAGATTCATGAAACGTCATATGTTAAAGAGGATAAGATGCGATCTTTCTGTGGCCTAATAAATATTTATAATTTTCTTTCAGATTCTTTAAAGTACAATAGATTTAATGATTCCGGATTTTTAATTGCCAGAATCTTTGTTAATACCGATCGTCATTTCTTTGTTGAGGGGGATAAGGAATTGGGTTTTTTATTTAATGATTTTATGAATCAGCAAATTAATAAAGAGCATATTGATAATATCATTAATGCGGTTATGGAATATTCTTTGAATTTTGATTTAGAAGCTCCTAATTTGAATGATGTAAAGATGGTTTCAGTACATGAAATAATAGATATAAATAATAATCATAAGATAAAAACATCCAAGCGATTAGGGTTTAAATTATCACATGAAACAAATAATGAGTAATTTTTTTGTAAGATTAAAAAAAAGTATAAATTTGCAACCTCAATTTTGAGAACACTCAGGCCCCGGTCGTCTAGTGGTTAGGACGCCAGGTTTTCATCCTGGTAACCGGGGTTCGATTC
>MDSV01245525.1_pt1 | contig 33509 bp, 25 predicted proteins | sample 810851 | NCBI WGS metagenome assembly MDSV01 (sample SAMN05326640, study PRJNA326480) | marine metagenome | isolation source: seawater | place: Atlantic Ocean: North East | collected 2012 | reverse complement strand
TGAATCAATAAAGCACACGTAACTATAAAGTTACCTAGATCTAGCCTAAAGAACTCAATCAAACAAACAATTGCACCAAATCTTTCATGTTCTTTTCAATACGATTATTCTCCAAATTTCCCAAACTACCCACAAGGCTATGATTTAGATTTTTTGGCGGTATAAAACTTCCATCATCCAGTTCTTTACCCACTTGAACATAGGCATCTCTAAAACTTAAGCCAGACATAACTAAGTCATTCACTCGCTCAACAGAAAACAAAATATCGTACTGTGAATCATCTAATAAATTTTGCACCGGTTTTATTTTGGGAATTGCATAGGTACACATATCCAACATGGCTTTTACATCATCCAATGCAGGGAAAATAAGATCTTTCAATAACTGAAAATCACGGTGGTAGCCTGAAGTTAAATTTCCTGTGAGCTGTGCAATTGATGCTGGAAGTGCCCTTATAACCGAACTTTTAGCCCTCATTAGTTCAAATACATCCGGATTTTTTTTATGCGGCATAATACTACTACCGGTAGTCAACTCATCAGGCAGGGTGATAAAGCCAAAGTTACCACTGTTATACAGGCAGATATCCGAAGATAATTTATTGATGGTTTGGGCCAGCGCAGCCAATGCATAACTAACACTCTGCTCAATTTTGCCTCGCCCCATTTGCGCATACACAACATTCACATTCATTCCCTTAAATTCTAGCAATTCAGTGGTGTAATCTCTATCTAGCGGAAAGGAAGAACCATAACCAGCAGCAGAACCCAATGGATTTTGATTAGCTATGTTATAGCTCGCATAAAGTTGATGTGTGTCATCTAATAAAGCTTCGGCATAAGCCCCAAACCATAATCCAAAGCTGGATGGCATTGCCGCCTGCGTGTGGGTATAGCCCGGCAGTAGCACTGCTTTGTGCTTTTCACTCTGCGCCAAAAGAGCTTCGAACAGAGCCTCTATTTGCGCCGTTAGATTCACTATTTCATCCCGGAAATACAGTTTCAAATCGACCAGTACTTGGTCATTTCTTGACCTACCCGCATGAATCTTCTTTCCTAACGACCCCAATTTCTCCGTTAACATATATTCAATTTGGGAGTGAATATCTTCCACTCCCTCACTGATTTGAAATTGACCGGTTTCGATATCTTCTTTCAATATTCGTTTTAATTCCGCTACCAGAGTATCGCATTCCTGCTGAGATAATAGACCCACTTTTGCTAGCATTTTCACATGTGCGATACTTCCTTGTACATCATAAGGAGCAAGACGTAAGTCCCATTCATTGTCTTTGCCAATGGTAAACGCTTCTATTTTATCATCGATAGGGAGACCTTTGTCCCATAGTTTTTTAGCCATATTCGTATCTAATTATTATCTTTGGGTAATGTAATGGGTTCCATTCTCACTGTATGTTTTTTATCCTGGATTCCAATGTGGAATTTCTAAACCATTTAGTAATTGAGCATAGCCCGTTAGACCGCTTAGAATTTCATGAATATAAATGAATTCATTCGGAGTATGCGAACGATGTGTATTACCTGGTCCTATTTTAATACTGGGAAATGGCATATGGGCTTGATCCGACATTGTTTTTGAGGAAACTCTTGGCACATCAAGCTCTTTTGCTTTCAGCACAATTGGATGATAATCCGCTATTCCAGAAGAATTTAAATGGAGCGTTCGGTGCTCCACCAGTCCATCTATATGCTCACGAATAATATCCACTATTTCAACGTTGGTATAACAGTCATTAGGTCGGACATCCACCACAAAATGGCAACGGTCTGGAACTACGTTGTGCTGTGTTCCCGCTTCTATTTGCGTCACATTCATACTGACTTTTCCAAGCTGTTCAGAAATCTGTTCAAATTCATAGCTTCTAAACCATTCTATTGCATCCACCGCCTTATAAAGTGCATTAACTCCTTCCCCTCGGGCTGCATGTCCAGATTCGCCCAATGTAGTCACATCCAATACAATTAATCCTCGTTCGGTAACAGCCATTTCCATGGAAGTAGGTTCGCCAACCACCGCTAAATCCAACGCCCCCATCGCCTCCAAGGTTATTGGAATCCCATTTGTTCCGGAAATTTCCTCTTCAGCAGAAGCTAAAAAAAGTAGATTATACGATTGATTGCGTTCGTTAAGCCAATAAAATATATGCAATAAGCAGACCAGTGAAGCCCCCGCATCATTGCTACCCAATCCAAGTAATTTTCCATCCAATTCAACCGGTTCAAATGGATCCGTATCCCAATTTGATGTTGCTCGTACCGTATCGTGATGTGAATTGAGTAAAAGAACCGGCGCACCATCTACCCAATGTTTACCACGTGCCAATACATTATTCTGAATGCGTTCAACTTCAAATCCGTGGGACTGAATATTTTTTTCTAGTAGTAACGCTGTTTCCTGTTCTTTACCACTGTAGGATTTAGTGGCAATTAACTGTTTCAACAAATCCAAGGCCTGCTTTGCAGGTACCTTCCATTCGTCAATTGAGTAAGTAGATGAGTTCATAAGTATGAGTTTTGGGTACCCAAAAGATTTTTTGACCAGTTTTAAATAATTCCGGCCCTAGTCTAATCGCAAATAAGTCCCCGAGTGTTGAGTGTATAAATCTTTTGGATGAATAATACGAACGGGACTGACTCCTGCCTGAACGGCCTTAAAACCGACATCTAACTTGGGAATCATCCCCCCGCTCACCTGTTTATCTTTTTTGGCCATCATAAAATCTTGTGGGTTAAAGACCTCGCACAACTTCCCATCTACCATGACTCCTTCTAAATCAAAACATAGGTTCAGACTGACCTGAAAAGAGCTATTTTCAGCCAATGCAATAGCAACATGCGCTGCGATACTGTCGGCATTCGTATTTAATAACTGCCCAGATCCGTCCGAACTCAAAGGGGCCAATACCGGTATAATTTCCCTTTCTAGTAAGACTAATAGTTCCTCGGTATTGATCGACTCAATATCCCCTACCCATCCAAAATCTACAGGGTGCGCCGGCCGCTTAACCGAACGAATAATTCCCATATCTGCACCTGTCAACCCCAATGCTTTTCGACCTCGTGACTCTAACTGAGCTACAATTTTTTTATTAATGAGCCCGCCATACACCATAATGGCTATATCCAACATAGCGGTGTCAGTAACTCTTCTCCCATCAATCATCTGGCTCTTAACAGAAAACGCTTCTGCTATGCTGGTCGCTTGCGCACCCCCTCCATGCACCAATATTACGGGTACATTTAGCCTAGTCAAGCCATCTAATACGCTGCCTAGCTGCTGTTCATCTTCTGCTACCTTTCCCCCTATTTTGGTTACAAGAATGGTGTTAGTTAGCTGCTTAGTATGAGAGTCTTTGGTATTCATACGCTTTGTTACTCGCTACTCTTTTGCTCAAGAAGCATAGAAAGCACCGTTTGCATGGAAATTACACGATTCGCGGCCTGCTGAATTACCAAACTATTTGGGCTATCAATAACCTGATCACTCACAATCATATTTCTACGCACAGGCAAGCAATGCATAAAATAGGCTTGATTGGTAAGCTCCATTTTTTCCTGATTTATCATCCAAGATGAGTCCTGATACAGCACCTGACCATAATCCTGATAACTAGACCAATTTTTGGCATAAATAAAATCCGCTCCCTCAAACGCCAAGGACTGGTTCGTCTGAACCTGGGCAGATCCAACAAATTTCGGATCCAATTCATATCCCTCAGGATGGGTAATTATTAGATCTACGGAGGCCCTATTCATCCATTGGGCAAAGGAATTAGCCACAGCATGGGGTAAGGCACGTGGGTGCGGTGCCCAGCTTAGTACCACCTTAGGGCGTTCGGTCTTTTTGAACTCATTAATCGTAATTAGGTCGGCAAAAGCTTGCAAGGGGTGTCCAGTGGAAGATTCCATATTAATAATAGGTACGCCAGCGTATTTCATAAAGGCGGTCAGAACGGGTTCGGCATAATCCAGATCTCGATCTTCAAGCGATGCAAAGGCACGTATAGCTAAAAAGTCAAAATACGCTCCCATCACACCCGCTGCCTCTTTGATATGTTCTGCAGAGGCTCCATTCATTATGGTTCCATCGGAAAATTCCAGTTTCCAACTTTCTGAACCAACATCAATGACAACTACATCCATCCTCAGATTTTGCGCCGCTCTTTGCGAACTTAAACGCGTACGTAAACTGGGATTAAAAAATAATAATCCTATACTTGTTCGGTCTCCTTCTGTATACCCCTTTCGGGGATGGGCTTTAATAGATCGGGCTCTAGCCAAGGCTAGCTCTACAGACCCAATATCATCTACATCAAAAAAGTGATTCATTCTATTTGTGTTGGATTACCTGTTTTAACCCATCTAGAAAATAATCTATCTGAGCCTGTGTTATGTTTAGGGGTGGAAGTAGTCGAATCGTATTGGGATTCGAAGAACTTCCTGTAAAGATAAATTGCTCATACAACAGCTTTTTGCGCATTTCGGCAACATGCTCTGAAAACTCAAGGCCTATCATTAGACCCTTACCTCGAATTTCTTTAATAGCCATATGGGTAGACAAGCGCTCAATTAGATAGGCTCCCATTTCTTGGGCATGTTGCATTAAATTCTCCGATTCCAATACTTCTAACACAGCAAGGGAGGCCGCACAAGCCAAATGATTGCCTCCATAGGTGGTACCTAGCATACCTGGGAAAGCCTCAATTTCGGGAGCAATCAATATGCCACCCACGGGGAAACCGTTTCCCATACCTTTAGCCATTGTAATAACATCTGGACGAATGCCCGAATATTGATGGGCAAAAAAATACCCAGTGCGCCCAAAACCCGATTGTACCTCATCGAGTATCAAATGAGTTCCTGTGTTGGTACATTCTTTACGTAAAAACCGTAAAAATTCATCCGATGATTCAACAATACCACCCACGCCTTGTATCCCTTCGATGATCACACAACATACTTCCTTTGTAGCTAGGTGTTCAGCCACATCCTCATGGTTTCCTAATTCACAACGAATAATTTCGGCCCCTTCGTTGACAGGGAAAACCAATTTTGGGTTATCCGTTGCCGCTACTGCCAAAGATGTACGCCCGTGAAAAGCCTTATTGAAGGTTAAAATTTTACTACGCCCATTAACAGATGAAGCTACTTTAAACGCATTTTCAATAGCCTCAGCCCCAGAATTACACAAAAACAATTGAAAATCAAGATAGCAGCACATTTGCCCTAGTTTTTTATCCAATTCATGCTGTATCGCTATGGGTACTGAATTGGAATAAAATGAAATCCGATCCATCTGATCTTTCATCCGCATTATATAATGTGGATGTCTGTGACCAATGGAAATGACCGCGTGGCCCCCATAAAAATCGAGGTATTGCTGCCCATTAGTATCCATCACCCAAGCCCCCTCGGCGCTTATTGGTTCAACATCAAATACCGGATAAACTGGAAACATACTCATGAGTCACCTATTGAACTAATTTTATAAAATGATCTTTTCAAGCCTTGAATAACCACCGAACTCAAACCCTGATATTCGATCTCATTCAATCCTACAATGGTACATCCCATGAGCGTAGTCACTTTGTCGATTTCACTTTCTGGGTGGCTACCCTGCACCATCAGCAAAGAAGCCGCACCCCTGGCCATAGCGGTGGCAATGATGGCGATTTTAGGAGGCTTTTGTAGGTTATTTTTTTCGTTGGACATAGAAATTGATGAGTAAAGAGTTAGTGAGTAGTGTATTGGTAAGTAGTGTATAAGTGAGTAAGGAGAAATAAAAAAATACATGTTTTAATTAAACAATATTGTTATGTCATTCTACTGATTGATGCGAACTGAGTTAAAACACGCTGGGTTTAAGCAATAGCCCCATGCTTTCATCCCATCCCATCATAATATTCATGTTTTGAATTGCCTGACCAGAAGCTCCTTTTAAAAGATTATCAATAGCCACCGTAACTAATACCTGATTCTCCACTTTTTCAAGGTAAATAAGAGCTTTATTGGTATTAACAACCTGTTTAACGCTAATAGGCTCTTCCGAGAAGTGCACAAAAGGTGCATCCGAATAATATGCCTTAAACCACTCCTTAATTTCCTGTACCGATACATCTATTTTTTGATAACAAGCAGCAAGTATTCCGCGAGTAAAGGCTCCCCTCATAGGGATAAAATGTATGTTAGGAACCTTTGATTGTAGGCTGGATACACTAGCCCTGATCTCACCCAAATGCTGATGAGTAAATGCTTTGTATACCGATGCATTATTGGAGCGCCAAGAGAAATGGGTGGTAGAACTAGGATGAGCACCGGCTCCAGTACTTCCAGTTATAGCGCTGACATGGACTTCTTCGTGCAATTTCCCCTGCTTTGCCAAGGGTAATAAAGCCAACTGAATAGCGGTAGCAAAACAACCTGGATTTGCTACAAATTGAGCTTTTCGAATCATATTGGCTTGTAGTTCAGCTAGACCATACACAAATTCCTTACCGCAGCAATGATGTCGTTCACTATGTTTTCCTTGGGTCAATTCCCACCGCGCATCTGCGCTTAAATCAATAACCTTAGCTTGGGTTGGTATCCAGCCCTGGTAGAACACCTCTTTAGTTTTTCCATGACCTGAACACAAAAAAACGATTCTACAGGTGTCTGGTAATTTCTGAACAAAGCTACCGAAAAGCTCGCCAATTAAATCGGGATGAGCCTTAGATAAATGTTGCCCAGCATGACTTTGACTTTGAACAAATAGCGAATCTACTTTGGGGTGAGTAGATAACAATCGGATCAGTTCACCTGCGGTATAGCCCGCACCACCTATGATCCCTATATCAATTTTATTAGAATCAATTTTACTAGTTAGATTTTCAAGCTCAACCGCAACTTCACTTTCCTGAGTAGGTCTATTCATCTGATCACTCACTTGAGTCACTCTTATTTTTATGATGCTGGTTTGAGGAAGCAGGCTCCTTCTCCATACCATTATAAATATGGGTTGAATTAGATAACATTTTAGTAAAGCCTTTTACTTCTTCACCTGTCCATCCCTGATTCATTTCACCATACTGACCAGCATCTGATTGTAACATATCAAAAGGTGATTCTACACCCTGAACCTCAAAATAACCTGGATGTAATCTTACAAATACTTTCCCGCTCACCCTCTTTTGTGTCGACTCTAAAAAGGTTTCAATATCTCGCATGACAGGGTCTAAATACTGGCCTTCATGCATCATCATCCCATACCATTCACCCATCTGGTCTTTCCAATACAATTGCCATTTAGCTAGACAATGCTTCTCTAAAGTGCGATGAGACTCTATTAACACAATAGGCGCGGCTGCCTCGAAACCTACACGCCCTTTGATACCAATAATCGTATCTCCCACGTGATGATTGCGACCAATCCCATAAGGTGAAGCCAAAGCGTCTAATTTTTTAATCAGCTGAACCGGGTTCATTCGCTCACCGTTAAGCCCCACAGGTTCTCCTTGCTCAAATTCTATTTCAACTTTGTTCGTTTCGGTTTTTGTAATGGGACTTGGCCAAGCATACTCAGGTAATGGAAGATGAGAGGTTAAGGTTTCAGCCCCTCCAACAGATGTTCCCCAAAGTCCTTTATTGATGGAGTACTTAGCACGCTCCCAAGATTTTTTAATCCCATGTTCTTGAAGAAACTCCACCTCCTGTTCACGACTTAATCGCTGATCACGGATAGGAGTGATGATCTCCATCTCAGGAGCCATAATCTGAAAGACCAAGTCGAACCTAACCTGATCATTTCCGGCACCCGTTGAACCGTGAGCGATAGCATCTGCCCCAATTTTTTTCGCATACTCTACAATTGCTACTGCTTGAAACACCCTCTCAGCACTAACACTTAAGGGGTAAGCATGATTTTTTAACACATTCCCAAAGAGTAAATAGCGTATACCATGATCATAAAATTTTTGCTCCACATCCAAACAAAAGTGGTGTTGAATACCTAATTCAACCGCTTTAGAAGCTAAATCTTCTACTTCTTCTGCATCGAAGCCACCGGTATTGACCGCTACAGAATGTACCTCATATCTAAGGTTTTTTGCTAGATAAATAGCACAATAACTGGTGTCTAAACCACCGCTGAAAGCCAATACTACTTTTTTCATGATTCTGTTTGCTTGGAGGGTTTAATAACTTTAAGAAACGACTGTTTTTTTAAGCGCACCCATCGGTAGAATGTTTCTAGGTTCTGCTTTTTTTTCTCTTCCGACTGAGTGTTAGGTTTTTTGGGATCGTACAACATTCCAGTGCATAAGCAGTTGCTGCGATTGTTCCTGCTTAATATATCATAATTTGGGCAGCTATGGCAGCCTTTCCAGAATGTTTCATCCTGTGTTAGCTCCGAAAAAGTCACTGGCTTGTATCCAAGGTCTGAATTTATTTTCATCACGGGAAGTGAGGTGGTGATCCCAAAGAGCTTTGCTTCCGGATACTTTTTCTTCGATAATTCGAAGGCCTTGGCTTTGATCTTTTTTGCCAAACCCTGCCCTCTATAATCCCAATGCACAATCAAGCCTGAGTTAGCGACATATTTTTTGTTCTCCCAAATCTCGATATAACAAAATCCAGCCAGTTGATCCCCATCTAAGGCAATAACCGCGTTCCTATTGGCCATTTTGGTTTTAATGTATTCCGGCTCCCTTTTAGCGATACCAGTGCCACGTTGTTTAGCCGCTGTTTCTATAAGTTCACATATAGCTGTCGCATATGGATGATGCGAAGAAGTACAATAATGTAGAGTAATAGGCATGAGTGAGTTAGTAAGAGTGAAAAAATAATAGTGAAAGTATAGTTGCGGAAGGGTGAGCAATGATTAACACACGCTCGAAATAAAGGCAATTACTGCCGTCGCCGATAGATAGGACTTACCGGATTTACCGGGATTGGAATTGGACGATATACTTTAGAGATTAGCATGTGTAGAAAGTACGCTTTTTGATATTTTAAATACAATTCCAACGTATCTTTTTTTTATACGAACCAACAAAAATCTTAAGCACCTGTTAATATTGGGATTTAAACCTTTTATATCACTGCTAATCATCCTTGTAGCAAGTCTTAGTAGACTAGTTAGCGCACAAACTCCCGTGCAGGGCGGTTCAATGCAAGGTCTATTTTCTCCTAATTCGACCGAACAAATTAGTACACAATCACAAAAACTTTTTTTAAAGGGCTTAATAGCAATCAATAATGTGTCCTTGGAAGAGGCCTTAACCCTATTACTACAGGCCGAAGAACTCGATCCCGAACAGAGTGGCATTACGCATGCCATAGCAGATGCTTATTACAGTCTTAATGACTATGATAACGCTCTTTTTTACGCAGAATATAGCCTTACAAAAGAGCCCATGAATCCATGGTATCGTATTAAGTTATCTCAAATATTATATGCCCAGGGGTACTACCAATCGGCAGTTAAAGAAATCGAATTGGTCCTAAGCCAACATACTTATCAATGGATTGCTCTGACTTTTCTAGTGCGTATGCACCGAGAAATGGGTTTTTTAGCAGATGCCAACGCTATAATACGTGAACATATTTTGCACCCTATTCAAAGGGCGGCTACCCAGTATTCCCCTAGTAGGTCTCAACCAAATGGACTTGTCATCCAACCCTTCAGTGAAGCACATAAAGATTGGTACAAACTACTCTATAGAAACTTTGAAGTACTTGAAATGCGCGATTCAATAGCAGCTGTTGCAGGCGAGATACATTATTTATTCCCTTATGATCAAGAAATCATTGCCCTTTCTTCCGAGAATAATAATGAACCTGTTTTCTCTGATAACACTGGCATTACTCAAGCTAACTCAAGTGAATCTACATCAACTGAATCTGAACAGTCACTACTATTACAAAAACTCCAACAGGGTAGCACCCCAGAGAGTCCTGAGGAAGCCATAGAGTGGTTAGCGTTATTGTATCAGCAGAATGCAAGCCTGACTGATCGACAAAAGACAGCTCTGGAATGGAATCAACTTTTTCCTGAACAGGGAGAAATTTTAAATGAATTAGGCCGAATAGCATTAGAATTAGACCGTTCAAGCGCTGCAAAAAGTTGGCTTGAGCAAGCCGTTCGTAGTCCAGGTCAGCGTTCTCAAAAATCAGAATGGTACCGCCAACTAGGCGAACTACAAGCGCAAGCCGGAGACCTTGACCCCGCTGCGCAAAGCTTTAGCTATGCGCTTCGTTATGACCCTGAAAATGCACATGGATGGGCCAGTTTTGCCTATTTTAACGCTCGATATGGAAATAACAGAGCTGAGGCTGAGTCGAACATTGAACAAGCCCTTTCAATTAACTCAAAGAATGCCGCTGTGGTAGAAATACAAGGAGACATGTACCACATATTTGGTGAATCAGAACAAGCGATTATCTGGTGGGAAAAAGCCATAAAATTAGGTGGACCAACCCAGCGATTACAACAAAAGTTATCAGGAAAGCATGAATAAGTGGTATAACCCTCTCTTTACTTTCGCAGTTTACTTGTTCGTAAGCTTATTATTTCTACAAGGCTGTGGAAGCAGTGGTTTCATGTTACGTTCATCCACAGACCAACTATTTACCCCTTCAAACATCACTGTTTCCGAGGTATACGACCTCCTTCAAACACAAATACTTCCAAGCTCGTTTTCAGGCAAGGGTAAATTATTTTTCAGCGCTCCTGGGCAGAGTGAAAGGCTTAGTTTTGAATACCTTGTAGGTCAAGACCGAGAAGTATACGAGCTGAAAAACCGTATTGGTATTCTTGTGGCTACGATACAAATTGAAGGAGACTCTGTATTATTTTTAGACAGAATTGAGTCAAGAGCAATTAGATGGCATAAAAACACACCTCCTTTAAGTGTGCCCGGGCTTATCCCCCCCATTCGATTGTATGAACTTGTACACTATGAGTACTGGATATCACAAGCGCAACAAGTGGATCAATCAACTCGAGATATACGTTTCACCATACCTGGCTTTGGTTACATTTATCTAGAATTAGAAACCTACGCACTTTCAGGACTTTCTTATGATTTATCATCTCAAAGCAGCATAGGCGAAGTCTGGAAACTTCAAGTTAATGACAGAAAGAACTACAAAAATTCTCCAATTGCCCGTACCTTTAGCATCGAGAATGAAACACGTAAATCACAATTATTTGTTCAATTGGTTGAACTACAAGTCTACAAGTCTGTCATCCCGCCGCCGGTATCCATTCCCAATAATTATACTCAAAACCAATAAGTTGATTAGTTCCCCTACATCATATTACTTAAAGGAATCCCGACTAGGATTCATCACCCTAGCGTTCATAGTATTCTTTTTTGGCTTAGTGGTATTGAACGTGCTAAGCCCTATTGAGCTCTCGGCTCAAACCTATCAAGAGCGAAGAGACGCCATACTAGACAAGCAGAACCAAACGCGATCCGAGATTGAGGAATTGTCAAGCCGAATTAGAGAATTTGAGCAGCAAATAAACGCTACTGAGAACGAGTATAGCAAGGTTTTTCAGCAATACGAACAGCTCAATAAGATAATTGCTCTTCAAGACAACAAAATTAAAAGTCTTGAAGGGGAGCAAGACCAGATCGAAGAAGAAATAAATCTAATACAAGATCAAATACAATTACGGGAGAAGGAATTACAACAATCCTTAGACAACTATCGGGAAATTATGCGCTATACCTACATGAACAGTCGGCTTAATTCCATTGAGTTGCTAGCTACATCAGAGTCTATGAATCAGATGATAAGGCGCGCTTATTACCTGAACAAACTAGAAGATTTTAAACGAACTAAACGAGATGAAATCGTAGCTAAACAACAAGAACTTACTGGTATGCAGGTTGATTTAGAAAGCAGCTTAGAAAAAAATAGCCAAGTCATTGACGAAATTGAGCAAGAAAAAACAAAACTTGATGGCCAACGAAATCTCCAACTTAGGAGCGCAGAGAGATTAAAAGCGGAGAGTACTACTTTACTGGATGAGCTCAGGCAGGTTCAGGCTCAAAAAGAAAATCTTGAAACCGAATTCTCAAGTCTCATAGCAGAAGAGGATCGAATACGTGAACTTGAAAATGAACGACTCAGACGCCTAGAAGAAGCACGTACTATTGCAGATGCTGCAAGACGGGCAGAAGAGGTGGCAAAATACTCTACCCCTACCCGAGCCTCCTATGTTTCAGATGAAACTTTAAAAGCGTATGAGCAGAATTTTTCTGTATCTAAAGGGCAATTACCTTGGCCTGTGAGCTCTAATACCGTGTCAAAGAAATTTGGCATCACTCGGAATCCTTTATACGGTACTAGAACGGAACACCCAGGAATTAATATTGTTACCCGTGCAGGGGAAGAAGTTCGAGTTGTTTCAGATGGGTACGTATTTGCGATTCAGCCTTTACCAGGATATGGGAATGTGGTATTTGTTAAGCACGGCTCCTACTATACCGTCTATGGAAATTTGAGTGAGATTTACGTCAATAGTTCAACTATCCTACGAGCAGGAAGCCCCGTTGGACGTGCGGGCACAGTAGAATCGGAAATGGGGGAAAGTATCTTTTTCGCCGTTCGAAAAAACAATAGTAATTTGAATCCTGAAGAATGGCTAACCAAATGATTGATACCGAGCAACTACCTCGAATGGCCTTTTATACTTCTGGTTTAATAGTAGTTTCTGGAGCTTTTACCATTTTTTCATCTGAGTTATTTCCATATGTGCTAACATCTATATTTCATAACATTGGTATATTTCTTGGGCTCGGCCTGGTTTATTTTAACATGATTCGTTTAAGTTCTTGTAGGTACATGCGACGACTAGATGGCCCTTCAAGAATGCCATGGTTTTTTGCAGTTTTAATTGGGGGGCTTCCTTTGTTTTGGATTACTATCTATGATACGGGTTGGCCTTTAGCCACACTTTTGATATATGCCGGATTAATACTATTCTTTAGTGCTTTAGGTGCTTATTTAGGTCAAAAAGCGGGCCATAAAGCCCAACAACAATTTCGAGAGCAGCTACAGGTCTATTTAGAAAAAATTCACGCACAACAAACTGAAAACTCTCCAGTACCTCCCGATTATGAATAAACTAATCGCTTTCCTTCGTCCTAGCTCATTATCTAATATGCTCTATTGTTTTATACTCATAATTCTGGTCAGTTCAAGCTTTAGTTGGGCTCAAGACTCCTCTGATTATACCAATGTTTCAACATCTTGGACTTCAGAAGAGTTACATACCATAGGCACTGCGGCCTCTGCTGAACAACTAGAATATTACATCCGCCAATTGGCTGATTTCGGCACACGTCACACCTTATCCGATACCGTTTCGAATACCCGAGGCATCGGTGCAGCTCGACGTTGGATCAAAGCAGAGTTTAAAAAAATATCAGAGGAATGTGGAGGATGTTTAGAGGTTTTTTATGTTTCAGGAATCGTTGAACCACAAAGTCGAGTACCAGAAGCTACTAATATTGTGAATGTAGTAGCTATACAACGTGGCTATGCAGATCCCAACCGATTTGTGGTAATGAGTGGTGATATTGATTCTCGTGTTTCTGATCCAAACAATGGGATTTCAGATTCTCCCGGTGCCAATGATAATGCCTCAGGTATGGCAGGAGCTATTGAAACAGCTCGTATTCTTTCTAAATACCAATTCCCATCATCTATCATTTATACCGGACTATCTGGAGAAGAGCAAGGATTACTAGGCGGCAAGATATTAGCCGATTATGCCATCGCAAATGAGTGGGATATCAAAGGTGTATTAAATAATGATATGATTGGAAATATCAAGGGCATTAACGGAGTCATTGATAATACAACTGCCCGGGTATTTTCAGAGGGTACTCGTTACGTGGAAACCGAACGAGAGGCTCGTATGCGAAGATTTACAGGCGGTGAGGTTGACTCCCCATCTCGAAATTTAGCCCGTTATATAGATCTTATGGCGGACCGGTACATACCTAACTTGGATATAATGATGATTTATCGTTTAGATCGTTTCGGTCGCGGCGGGCATCATAGACCTTTTAATGAAGTCGGTTTTCCTGCCGTTCGCATCATGGAAACCTATGAAAATTATGTAATGCAACATCAAGATATCCGAGTGGAAGATGGTATCAAGTATGGTGATACGATAGAAGGAGTAGATTTTGATTACGCAGCTAAACTTACCAATCTGAATGCGGTTATTATGGCCAGTATGGCTTGGGCTCCTGCACCCCCAGCAAATGTTCAAATTCAAGGGGCTGTTCAACCCAGTGCTACCCTATCTTGGAAAGCCTTGAACCTAACAGAAAACCCTCAGCTAGCTGGGTATAAAATTTATTGGAGACTCACCGACTCAAATCAGTGGCAGTGGAGTAGGTTTATGCCTTCTGAGGTGGTAGAGTACACCCTAGAGAATGTGGTAATTGATAATTACTACTTTGGTGTCGCCGCTGTTTCTAAAGATGGCTTTGAAAGTCCTGTGGTTTTCCCAGGGCCTGCGGGTTCATTTGGTGACTAGGCTGGTAGCTAAGCTAGGTTACGATCGGGTGAGGATGGTCTAAAGACTTGCCTCTCTCCATTGCCACTACTTCAACCTTCCTTTTAAGTACTTGGGAAAGTAGATGGGATTTTCTCATAGACCCCCAAATCTCAAGACTAGGCTCGTCAATAGTTTGAATGATAATAGTACAAGTTTTACTATTTAGCTCAACACTCAAGTCTTTTACGTTTTGATAATGACTACGATCCAAGCCGTCCGCTACGCGTAATAAACCCGATAACCGCATGATTCTTTTTCGAATCTCCTTAGGTAGTGCGGCGAATTCCTCATGCCTTTTTTTAGGAGTAGACCGGCGATGATAGCGGGCTAAATGCCCCATAATAGCAATTTCTTGTTCTCTGAATCCTTTTAAATCAGCATTCAATATAAGATAAAGGGCATGCTTGTGATGCTTAGAATGAGAAATATGATATCCAATATCATGCATAAGTGATGCATACTCTAATAACTCTCGATCCTCAGCACTCAATTTTAACGAATCCTGCAGGGCATCAAATAATTTGAGTGCTAAGGTAGTAACTTGGGTAGAGTGTTGTTCATGCCAGTTACACTTTCTAAGTAATTCAAAAACACTCCTACGCCGTGGGTCAGGAGTAGCGCCGCCAGGCAATCCAATAAATTCTTTCTTTAAGTATCTAATAATCATTCCCTCCCTAAGGGCTTGGGTAGAAATACGAACAGACTTCAACTCATATTCATCCATCAGGTATCGAACCAATATCATGCCTGTATTAATAAAATCGACCCGTTTTTCATCTAAACCAGGTATTCCTTGGCGTTCGATTCTATTTAACTTTATAAATGAGTCATAAAATCGAATAAAGTCTTTACGACTAAAACTCCATTCATTTAGAATAAACGATTCAATATCCAGCCCCTGGTCTGCGGCCATCATTAACGCGATATTTTGCATAGTCCCGGACGAACCTACGATGTACTCCGTTGGGCATTGATTCAAGGCTTCTTGAACTGAAAGTAAACTTTGTTTGTAAAACGCTTTAATTTGGTTAATCTGTTCTTCTGATATGGGATCTTTAGGATTAAAATGATCTGTCATTCTAGAAACGCCAATTTTTAGCGATTTTAAAAAGTGAAATTCATGTTTATTACCTAGGATAAATTCCACACTACCCCCACCAATATCGACCATCAAAACAGGTTTGTCATCTAAACTAAGTCCATGCTGTACCGCATACCCAATCAGCTCAGCTTCCATACTTCCAGGTATTGCTCGAATTTTTATCCCCACTTGATCAATGCTGCATTGAATAAACTCCCCCCCATTTTCAGCCTCACGAATGGCACTAGTCGCATAGGCCAAAATCTCATCAACCTGATAGCTGTCGCAGAGAATCTTAATTTTCTGCAAGGCAGAAAGCCCTCTATCTATGGCTTCAGGTGACAATCTACGACCGATACCTTCCTTGGCTAAGACCACCATTTCTTTAAGATCATCGATGCGCCGGAAACTCCCATCGGACATTATTTCGACCACCACCACATGAAATGAGTTGGTACCTAGGTCAATGGCTGCAATTTTTTTTATAGGGCTTGGGTTGTTTGTACTGAGTCCAATCATAGTCGCCTAAGCTACAAAAGTGTACGCAATTGTACACCTTAGAATTTTTTATCTTTAAATTTCTCATTAAGTACAAGATCATTATGGTTATAATCATTGGTGCAGGCCCTATTGGACTGGCAACCGGAATTGAATTAAAAAAGCGAAATATACCTTTCATGATTATTGAAAGGGGATGCTTAGTGCAATCGCTGTATAATTATCCGATCAATATGACTTTCTTTTCCACTTCAGATAAGCTTGAAATAGGTGGAATTCCCTTCATTTCACACGGTTTCAAGCCTACTCGAAGCGAAGCCTTGGAATATTATCGGCGCGCCGCTCAACATTACGATTTACCTATTCAACTCTACGAAACCGTAAAGGGAGTGAGTGGGGAGAACGGAAGATATAGCGTTCATACTACGAAAGGTGATTACGAAGCTTCAAAAATTGTCATTGCAACTGGTTTCTATGGAACTCCGAATAAAATGGGGATACCAGGTGAAGACTTACCTAAGGTTCAACACTATTACAAAGAAGCCCATCCTTATGCTTGGCAAAAAGTATTGGTGGTCGGCGCTGGCAATTCCGGGGTAGATGTGGCGCTAGAATGTTACCGATCAGGCGCAGAAGTATCTATGACCATTCGTTATCCTGAAGTTAAACCCACGGTTAAATATTGGGTTAAACCTAACATTGAAAATCGGATTAAGAAAGGGGAAATTAAAGCCTATTTGAATACTGAGGTCGTAGAAATAAGAGAAGGTGAAGTAGATCTTAGTACACCGGAAGGCTTAATAACTATAGAGAATGATTTTGTGCTAGCTATGACTGGTTATCGTCCTAATTACACCCTATTGGATCTCCTGGGAATTGACTATTCCACCGATGAATTGTGTATCCCCGTGCATGACAAGCAATATCTAGAAACCAACAGGAAAGGCATCTATGTGGCTGGAGTAGTATGCGCAGGTCTTCAGACCAGTAAACTTTTTATTGAAAATTCAAGAATACATGCAGAGCAGATTGCCTCGCATATAGAGCAGTCGATGGATTAGTGGGGGTAGTCTAGAAAGTCCAATTCATGGACATAAAAAAGGGCAAGCGACCCATATCACGTCGCTACGACCAGATTACCGCTGCTGCATTCCTGCCCTGACGGAGTTCAAAGGGAGCTGACTGTATGGGACTTGCCCGAACTATTAAGATACGACCTTTTTAGGCGAAGTCTCAAGGAAAATTCCGCCTATTTTATTTGCTCGTCATTACAAATACTCCATCCCAATCTGAAGGTGTTGGGTTTTGCATCATTGCTTGGCATCGTTCTACAAACAACTGGGATGGATTTTGAGCATTCCATTCTAATTGTTCGGATTTTTTAAAAAAGTCTAGTGCACGGTTGAAATCGCCTCTGAAATACATATCCATTCCCTGATGATAGGTACCAATTGCGTCAATTTTGCGCTGGTTTGCATCGTCACGAAGACCTGCAATTTCATATACTTTAACTGGCTTGGTTCTACCTTTAACTACAATATTATCCAATAATCTAAAGAGGCATTCGTCCCCATATTGTTCTGCTTCCTGCTTTGTAGCCTCCGTTACCATGGTAAATACGTGATATGCTTTGGCTCCACTTTCACATCTAGCAGCCAAATTTACGTTATCGCCCATCATGGTATAGTTAAATCTTCGTAGAGAACCCATATTCCCCGTAACCATATCACCGGTGTTAATACCCATCCGATGTTGCATCGTATGCACGATATCTGGCCAGTCTTCTGTTGCCCATTTTGCTCGTAATTCAACTAATTTCTTGTCCATTAATTGAGAGGTTAGACAGGCTCTATAAGCATGATCTTTCATAAATACTGGTGCACCATAAAATGCGACTATTGCATCTCCAATGAATTTATCCAAAGTGCCCCCTTGGTCGTTGATTGTATCAGTCATAGCTGTGAGATATTCATTGATAAGCAGCACTAATTTTTTGGGTTCTAATTTTTCTGAAAAGCTTGAAAATGATACGATATCCGAAAAAAATGCAGAAATGTAGCTGTCCTCTCCCCCCAACTTGGGTTCTTCTCCCGATTCTATCATTTGACTTACCAAGGTTGGTGATACATAGGATGAAAACATTCCTTGAATTCTACGTTTCTCTCTTTGCTCATTTACAAATTCATAAGCAACAGTACCTACTTGACCTATAAAGACTGTGATCATAACCCCAGTTACATACAAAAAGAATTGATATTCTATAAACAATTGTTGCGCAATAAAGTAATATCCGACCATCAATATCAACATAAATGGAAAGCCAAGCGCTGGGCCAAAACGTCTATTAAAAAAAATTACAAGTATTGTCAAGAGTATCATAATCATCACGTTGCTATTGTTACTCTGCTTTCTTAAATAGTTTCCGTCTAACATAGTCTGAAGTGCATGAGCATGTATTTCGTAACCAGGCCTAGGCTGATCAATAGTAGAAAATGGTGTAGGATGGAAATCTTGTAAGGTGGGCATAGTAGCTCCTACAACCACAATCTTATCTTTAAATACCTCATCATATAATAATCCTGTACCCGTAAGTGGGTCTTCAAACAAATTTAACTCAAATGCTTCTGCCTCCATTATGGTTGTATACGAAGTATCATCAATAACTTGCTCATAATTTATCACTGGGAATAGTCCTTCTGGTCCATAATAATTAATAATAAAATGAGAGGGACTGGATTTTTCTACCTGATAAGGGCCTACCTGAAAATAAGGCTCATCAGTAGCAATTAATGGATCAACGTATATGGAATCGGTAAATACTCGAACTCCCTCAAGCGCCAAAGAATAGATACTTTGATCTCGATAATTATTCCCAAAAGTATAATTTCTAATAAATCCATCCAGATCTGGAGTAGTTTTTACTAATGCAAATGGATTGGGGTTACTATTTCTGAGAAGAGGTATGGGGAATATAGGATTGAATTGTACTGCATCATTTCTTTGGGTAAGTTCTATGTCACCAGACAAAATAACATTACCATATTTAGCTATTGCTTCAGCAAAAAGTGAGTCATTCTTAGTATCATAGGTATCTTTTTGAGAAAAGATAACATCAAAAAGTATTGCTTTAGCTCCTGCTCGATTCAAATTATGAACTAAACGAGCATGCAATTCAGTAGGCCATGGCCATTTCTCTGGAATCTCAGAATCAGCCTTTTCACTGATAGCTACCAAAACGATAGGTGAGTCTTCAACAGACAGTGGTCCCCTCTTTTCAAAGAATTGATCACGCAGAGAGAGTTCTATACGCTGTATTGTAGGAAGCATAGTGGCACTTATTGATACTAATAAGGTGACTAAAAGGATAATTATATATATCCATAAAGGTTTTTTCTTTTTATTGGGCTCAGCCATATTCTTAGTTTTTAAACGTAGTTTTAACTATTTGATTAAATTTAGGGTTCAATAATTAGATCTAAAACCTAAATAAATACTTTAACTGGGCATAACGATCACCAAGTCCGTCCAGATTACTAATGCTTATCAAGTTAGAGTCAAACCGTAGGCTATGTTGATCGGTTAATTTAAACTCAAAGCCTCCTACGAATGCATAGGTTTGATATTCATTGGTCGTCAACTCCTCACTTAAGACATAATAGTCGTCGAGTGGATTGTCCTCATCACCAGATTCTACTTCAATGGTTCTACTCTGAGAGCGATTATCCGAGTAAGCCACTCGTGTATTTAAACTAAATCGTGCATCGAACAGAAAGAGTGTGGCTCCAAAATATACACCTTGAATATCTAATTCTAGCTGGTTTTTTTCGCTTTGTGTTTCTCCACTTTGTGTTTCATTTTTACTGTACCCAAATTGAGTTTTTAAAGGTAACCTAGAAAATTGCGAGTTAATACTAACCGAATAAGACCTATTCTCAATGCTTCCATAGGTGAATACCTGATCGGCCGTTTCGAGTGATGAAAGACTAATTGTTGCATCAGAAATACCTTCACCCATACGAAACCGTTGGGTTATGGAGGCGTTTAGATTTATTGTACTGTTTGCTCTAGGTACTGGACTTACTAAGGTGTCACCTTCAGAAATGCGTAAATTTTGTACTGCTGCATTTTCAAAACCCACCGGTACTTCTGGATTAAATCTCTGTATCCCGTTATCCCTAGTTCTATACCGATATCCAACCGTAATTTTTGGGATAAACTGATTAATTGGATAATAACTAACACTTCCTTTGTAGGATATTGTTTTTGTGGTCGCCTTCTTTGTCTGTGCAACATTATCCTGCAACTCTTCATAGCCAAGATTTAAAAATACCTGTCGCGAGAATAATTGAATTCTGTCTGACACATTAAACCCATTTATATCTTTCTGTATCGTTGAATTGGCTAAAGAAACAAAATCAGGACCTACCCAGCGATAACGGGCCGATATAGAATTAAAAGGCAGTTGAGCAGTTAGCTCGGTATTTGACCCTAAGATGGACGTGGGAAAATAGGGAATTACCTCAGCACTATCGGTTCCAACATTACTAAATCGAATGGGTAACACACTTATATTTTCATTTACAATCAAGATGGTAGCTAACTGATTTAGCAAGTCATAGGTCGCATTATCTATACCATCAAACCCAAGTTCTTCGGCGCGAGTTTGGTTAAGGGGTCCCCCATAAATATCCTGGTTCAGAACCGATGCCACTGTCTCGGTTTTAAACTTAACCTTGTTCTGTGCCAAAGCAAATGCTAAATCGACCCCGAGTACAAAATTTCCTTTGGGTCGTGGGCTTCCTCCTTGAGTCCTAAGTAAATCAGGCTCTGAGGAGAGTCTTTGCCGGTCTAAGCCAGTTAAGTTGACATACAAAGCCGATGGCCCTAGCAGTAGGTCATCATAATCTAATACATTAAAGATAGAGCTTGTATCATCCTCTACTTTCATTGCTTGAATTCCTAGTTGAACATATTTTGCATTACCTAAGCCAACTCTCGCGCCCATTATCTTACGAGCAAATCCACCCCTACCCGAATTATCATAGCTAAGGGTGTAGGTGGTATCCTGGGGTATGCCTCCCGCTTTCACTGTATCAACAACAATTCCGGAATATAAATTGGTCACTTTTCTATTAATTTCACCGTAGAGTAACTCAATGTTGATATTCTCCCGCAACAGATGTACTTCTGTATTTACCCCAAACATTCGACGCCCAGAGATGGTGAAGTTTCCCATATCTGGATAAATATGTCCTGCATCTAGCGACCACCACTTTCCAAGCTGGAGTTTAAAACCAAATCTATTTTGAGGCTGTAAACGAAGGTCTTCCTGAGTAGTATAATATCCGTTCATGGAGTACTTCAACAAATTATACTCTCCTGAAACGGAAAAACGTCCGGAATAAGCCTCCGTTATATCTTCTGAAATCACTTGATTTCTGGCTGATAGTTCAAGATTAGCATTTGGTCGGTATGGGTTATCAAACTCCTCTATCTGCTCAATCTCTGCTTCTTCTTCACTGATCACGCTAAAGGACCACTGACGAACCAAAAATGTATCTGCATGGGTCAAATAATTGAGTTGGATATCATGAGGGCCTTCTAAGATAAAATCTGGATTGTAGGATATATAATAGGCCGATGTGTTTGCAAGTTCGGTTATGTCTTCTTGATCCAAAACTAATTGAAAGCTTCCTGGTTCTAGATTATCTGGATCATAAAATAAAGAAATAGCGATAAATGCATCATCCATCTGCACACTAATACTAGGCTTTGGAGACAAAATTGTTACATCAATGTCTTCGGTCTGCTGATAATTCGTTTTTATTGATTCGGAATTAGTGGAATAAGAACTGGGATCTATCACTAATGGAACCTCAATGTACTCTAACTTACCCATACCCTGAGTTGGATAAAGGATATCTTGTTGATGCTGCAAGGTGCTAATTCGAACAAAATACTGTAATTGAGTACCAGTGATCATACTCGGTTCTAATTCAATACTAAGAAGCCCATTGATCAGCTGCATCGAGCTTTGACGGAAGCCCACGTCCCCATCGGTTCGGTAAAAAAACTTCGCCTCGATTATTTCTGCTGGTCGGAGTCCTGGGACCTGAAATTCCAAGGATACAGTTGCTTGTTGATCGATAAAAATGGGTATTTGATGCTCTATCCAATAGGGAGAAATCCCGTTTCCAAGCAAGTTAATATCACCTATGCTAATGGATCTTGTTTGGTCAAAAGCATCTATTGTATTCAAGGAACCATCTTGGTTTTGTTGGGCGTATAGCTCGGTCCCAATTGCTCCAAGAATTATAGCAGCAAATAAATACTTCACGATAATTTTGTCAAAGGCTTGCCGTGTAAACATAGAGAGTAATGACTCTTTTGGACCCGAGAAAAAAATATTATTGGTCAGATTTCTCAAAAATAGTCAATGGTATTTCACGAACCTGACCATTTGCATCTCGAAATCGAACGATTACCGTACGCTCAATAAGATCTTCTTCCAAATCTTCATAACCTTCTCCAAAATTTTGAAGCTCATCATCCGTAAGTGTACCCGATTCTACAGAACTTCCCCCTTCATCGACCTCAGCATACATTTTTTCAAATAATGAAACAGTTTGACCAGAATTTAAAGCAGTAACGTTTACCTGCCCCTCTTCTACCCAAATAAACCCATCTGCATTGTTCCCAAATACGGTCCCTTTCACCGAGGCTAAGGAACGAGAGGTCTGAACATCAAAACTTCCGGAACCCACAGGCTCAATTTCTAGTCGAATTTCTCCTTGTTCTAAATCTATTCTACGGTTGGAAAGACGAGAATTCGCTAAGCTCTCACCACGTATAATAAGCATCGATTCCGGTTTAACTTTAGCTACACTATTATCAGAGGTAAAAATAACTAGTGCATAGCCAGACTGCCCGGTTGCTAAGGTATCTCCATTGAAAAGTGGTTCCCCTATATTTTCACGTAGATCTAACAAATAAGCCCCTCTGTCCTTTGACAATATATCTACTTCCGGTTTAAATCTTCGCACAATAGCAAGAGGTCTAACTTGGGCTTCTATAATCCTATCAGGGACTGCTACGGTCTGTGGTATGGTCGGCGATGAATTGGTTTTAAACCCTTCAGGTAATGTATCAGGGGCTAAATTGATAAAAGAGAAAAGGAGGATAATAAAAAGAGATTTCATAATGACGTTCTTTTTGAGTGATTAATTTCCTTCAATGACCAAATCGCCATTTTGAAATTTTTCGATGAGTTCAAGAATTTTTTGTACGCCTATTACACCAGTATATACTTGCCCATCAATTTCAATATTTTCGAAATTATAACCAGTTTCTAATAGTAGATTGTATGTATCCTGCCCAACCAATTGTACGAGAGCCTCCACGGTTTCTTGATCCACTTCAACCACATTAGATTCGCTACCTGGATCAACCAGAGTAAACTCCCATATTTCAGAAACAACTTCATTTAAACCTAATGCAGTATTCATCGATGTCACCACTTGCCAATAATACGTTTGGCCAGGTACAAGGGCTTGCACCCCGTTTGTTGGATACTGTAAAGAATTCCCACGTATGTTTTGATCTAGGTACTCAAATTGCAGCAATGATCCTCCCATATCTGTTGCCTCAGAACTTTTTGCACTTTCTAAGAGTGATTCAGGGCTATCTGATCCATTTCCTGATACAACCAACACACGATAAGTCAATGACGCGTCACCTTCCCAACTTAACTGTGGAATAGGGTTGGTGATGGCTGCCTCAGCGCCTACCAAATCACCAGGGGTTCTTAGCAAAATGGTAAGCTCATCTACCACTCCCCCATCCAATATATTACCTCCCAGTTGGATGGTTTCATTGGCCAAAATCTCTCGGCGACCTTCTTCGGTTACCTGGTAAATACGCACAGCAAAACTGTATTGATCGTTAGGTAAGGTAGTCCCAGACAGATCTTCAACAAAATTTTCACCGGTTGATGTAAGTCCGCCATCGAACTTCATTCGGTCGGGTATACCTGGAATTTCTTCATTTTGGATATCATTATTGGTTGCAAATATAACCTGACCTGGACTTAGGGAGAAAGGATAGGCCGCTTGTTGACGAATCCTGGCTAACACACCATAACTAGCCGCTTCCACATCAAATTCAAAATAAAGGTTCTCTAATCTTTCTGTTGTGTTATTAACTAATGACCCAGATATAATAACAGGTCCCCCGCCTTCCGTATCTACACCTAGACTTGAGAGCCCAAGCACTTGGGCTTGCTCCAAGATGGGTGAAAGGGAGAACTCTAGAGTAACTTTGTCGGACTGGCCAAAGGTAACAATTGTGGTCAAAAACCAAATCAATACCGTAAAAAACCCAATATTTCCTGCTTTTTTCATATATAAACTATCCATAATTACCTCTTTTAATTGCATTTACAAACCATGCCATCGTTAAGGTTGTTCAAACAAATATAAATCAAAAGCTTGAGCACTTAAAATAAGATGTAAAAAAGCTCTTCCCTTAATTAGAAAGAGCTTTGTGGAGCTATGGGGATTCGAACCCCAGACCTTCGCGCTGCCAGCGCGACGCTCTAGCCAGCTGAGCTATAGCCCCTAAAAATAACTTAAATATAAGAGTGATGGTAAATTAATCCTAGTTCATTTATTTTTTTGTTTGATAGACTCCAAAGGTTCACTATTTTCATACAAAATGCACTAACGTTTTTAATATCAATCAAACCTTCTGAATAGGAGTTAAACCTATATGAAACGAAGAATAAACCTACTTGTCCTCACACTATTTTTATCTGCTGGAGTTCTTAGCCAATTTGGCTGTGGGCCCAAAGAAGTTGTACCACCTGTACCTGTCGATACTGATGGTGACGGACTTACAGACATTCAAGAACTTGAACTTGGACTTGACCCTAACAACGCTGATACCGATAGTGATGGCTTAAGTGATGGAGTTGAAGTAAACGAAACTCAAACCGACCCAAACAATGCAGACACAGATGGCGATGGTTTGAATGATGGTGATGAATTAAATACCTACAACACCAATGCAAATAATACCGATACTGACGGCGATGGTCTAAGCGACTATGACGAAGTTATGACCTATAATACGGATCCAAATGATGCTAATGGCGACGCTGACGGAGAAGGTCTTAGTGACGTAGATGAAATTAATGTCCACAATACTAATCCTACCAATGCTGACACCGATAGTGATCGGTTCAATGACGCACAAGAAGTCGATATGGGTACCAATCCAAATGACGGGTCAGATCCTGCTTACATTGCTGAAGATCAGTTGACTACGATTACATTTGATTTTGACCGGTCTACCGTTACAGACGCATCTGCCCAAGCATTAGCTGAAAACGTTCAAATGCTCATGAATGCACCTGCATTTAATGTTCGTATTGACGCATACACCGATTACGTGGGTGGCGATCAATATAACTTACGTTTGAGTTTACGTAGAGCAGCCTCTGTGGTAAGTTTCTATACTCAGAATGGAATTTCTGAAGATAGAATCGAATCTCGCGGATTGGGTAAAGCTCCAGTAGAGTGTAGTGAAATGGAAAAAGAGAGCGGAACCAACGGTTGTGAGAAAAACCGTCGTGCTGAGTCTCATCCAGTAAGTACACTAAAGTATAATCCAGATATGTAATCGGATTTTAAAATTATTGATTGTATGATTCTACCGAGGGTCTTGATTATTCAAGGCCCTTTTTATTGCCATCAACTTTGTTTACCGATAGAAAGAAGCCTTTCATATCCTTCCTATACACTCGTACGTCGTAAGTACCCTGAATCACTTAAATTGATTACCCAAGTTGATGCCTAGTTATTCTAAAGTTGAACTCAAGTTGTTCTAAAAAAAACGTGAGAGGGAAATACCTGGATACAATCCGGGGGCATCTAATCGATATGAAAGATCTAGTCGAATTAGACTAAAAATGTTGCTTAATGAAACGCCAATCTCAGTGTGTACCCCCTTCGTGCTTCGTAACATAGTACCTGGAAACTCCTGAATATAAATCAATTGCTCAGAGTTTTCCCAGGTTTTACCTACACCGCCAAAAGCAATAATACTCAACCCTTTTTTACCTGCCCCTTTCCTACCTAATGCTTCCAGTGGAATGGACCGAAAGTTGTGTTCCGCATATATAGATGCATAACTCGCCCCTTCGTAGGGGGTAAATATTTTCGTTTTAAACACCCCAAAAGGTCCAAATACCCCCAAGGCGGCATCTAAGGCTCCATTACGCTGAATAGGAATTCTCCCAACAAAACTACCGGCATTTATTTTCACATCTAAGACATTAGGAATGAGCCTACGCTTATAAAAGGTTTTAAAACGCTGATACAATTCTAATTCAAATCTAGCAAAGTCCCAATCGCTACCAAGCACTTCATGCGATGTTTCTATACCGAGATATAGATTATTTGCTTCAACTACTCCTAGGGCCTCTTTTCCATTTCCTCCCTCAATTTCGATGGTAATTGATGATAATCGACCATTATCTATAGGTGGATTCATTCGTGCATTATTGTCACTAGCCCTAAGGTCATAGCTTGTTTTATAATCAATACTACTATGATTTTCTATAGAATAATAAAGACGCGCATCCGAACGCCGCCCAAGAATGGCACCTTTCATTCGATGTGTGAATCCAATTTTTGAGTACTCATTACGGTAATAATCATTGTAATCGTCAAAACCAAAAAGAATGGGAACAGCCTGTATTGTACTAGGATAGTAGGTATTGTTTAGACGCGGATTGGTAATTTTACCGGATTGCGCCCAAATTCTATTTCTCCGATTTTCTGGATCTAAAACCCACTCTCCCTTAATTCTTGGACTCCATTCTTTGTAACCAAAACTATATCCTACTACCGCTTTTAGTTCTAATCTATCTTTTTCAATAAAACGTCGTTCCAAACCTATACCAGCATATAAAGCATCTACACGGTTATATAGTGCTTCTACTACCATATTTTGAGTCACTCTAGACCAAGCCTGCCCAAAAAAACTAGACTCTTTAGTTGTCTCTTGGCGTTCATCTTCCTCTTCCATCGTTACAAACTTGGCCAAAAAGCCCGTTGGTTGGAAAGATTTTTCAAGACTAGCCGTGCTATCTAAATTGGCATAAGCACTTTCTTCAATATTTGATAAAGGCACTACATCCAAACTTCGAACAAACAAAGAATCCGATGACTGTATCGATGTAGAATCTACAGTAAATGTGTTTTCTAAAAAAAAGACTTGGTCTTGTACAGATTGATTAACCACATAATCACTCAACTTAGATATTTGTTTAAAACCAATGGGTGGAAATTGTAGGCCTGGTAAACCAATCTCAATTTCTCCATCTAATCGAAAATCTACCGGCAACCAAAATTCCCCTCCAAAATTTGAGTATTGTTGCTCGTAAAAAATATTGAACTCTTGAATAGGTGGAGGGAAAACTACTACTTCATTAGGTTTTAATCGAACATTTAATAGTGCAAAGGCCTCATCTAACACTTGTATAGTCCCCGTGAAAAGTGGTTGAAGTTCACGCTTAGGACTTACTTCAATCTCATACACAATTGCATCATCTATGCTATTATAATCCAGCAAGGTAAAGTGGTAATAGTCCAATGCTTCAGGGTGAGTAATGCCCACCATATTAAAGCCTGTTATATCCAAATTATCGCCATAAAAATTAGGTGTATAACTTACACCTGCAAAGTTACTTGCCTCATCTATATTAGCCGTCTGCCTCTTGGACTTTAATATTTCTCTAACTCCTTTCTCTCTATCCCAATAAAGCTCAGATAAGCTCTCAATAATTGATACAATGGCAGTATCTCTTTTGATTTGTTGCCGAGTATAAGCGTCCGCTTTATACCTATTCAAATTTGAGCGCCACTGCTGTTTACTTTCTATTACCTTCTCCATTATATAAACAGCTGGATCTTCTTCGGTAATTATAACTGCATCCATATTCACCACTGCAGGTTGCATCTGGATAATGAGTGTTTTTTGCTCAAGTACAGTTACTTCAACGGATTCATACCCAATGAACCTTGCCACTAGTGTAACTGGTAATGTGGGTGCTGTTATCTCAAACGCTCCATCAGTATTGGTAATAGTCCCTGTATACGTATCCTTAATTATTAGATGCGCAGCTGGTAACGCTTCACCCGTTTGAGCATCTACAATAGTCCCTTCTAATTTGACCTTATCCAATACTGTTGACGCAATAGCCCACTGGGTTGGTATTAGTAAGGCTATGAGTTGAGTAATAATGCCAATTAAAACAGCTTTTTTTAAATAAGAAGACATGTATAGATAGGTTTAAAATCAAAAATAAATGTAGACTAATTATACCTATTTCAACACGAATAGTTTCACATAAATATTCAACTCAACCCGGTTGAATTGGCCTAATACAGACAACAGTTTAATCAAATAGCCTATTTATTTAGCACCCGAAAGGTAGGCACTACTAGCTTTTGAGAGGGATAATGCTACCCGCTCAGTAAACCAAGACGGATCATCCTGAATAGTAGCTACCCATGTTTTCTCATTCTTTTGTACTCCTTAGTATTGTACTATACATCGCTGTACATCTGAGTCTAAACGTAGGATTTCGGTTTCTTTTTAACTCTATTGCTTGCATATTCCCGAATCAATTAAGTAACACATCTGTAGTATGGTCTTACAAACACTAGATTGGTGGATTATCGGGATATTTTTCATAATTCTTTTGACTATTGGTTGGGTAGCCTCACAATCAGCGGGTAAAAACACTTCTGAGTATTTTCTTGGGGGACGTTCTATGCCCTGGTGGTTATTGGGTATATCAATGGTAGCCACCACTTTTTCAGCAGACACCCCAAATCTAGTGGCTGGATTAGTTCGTGAAGGTGGAGTGGCCAACAACTGGGCTTGGTGGGCATTTCTTATAACTGGTATGGTCACTGTTTTCATTTATGCAAAGTTATGGCGCCGATCCGAAGTTGTAACGGACTTGGGTCTGTATGAACTTCGCTATGGCGGTAAAGAAGCTTCGTTTCTTCGCGGTTTCCGGGCACTGTATTTAGGTATTTTCTTTAACTGCTTAATTATGGGGACCGTTACCTTAGCCGGAATTAAAATTGGTTCTATCATGTTGGGTTTAGAACCCTGGGTTATTGTACTTTCAATTTCCGTTATTGTAGTCCTTTATTCTTCTTTAGGGGGGATTAAAGGGGTTATTTGGGCTGATTTTTTCCAGTTTGGAATTGCTATGACTGGGGCTTTTTATGCCGCCTACATTGTATTACAAGAACCAGAAATTGGGGGGTTACATGCCTTGATAACACATCCAGATGTTGTCCCAAAATTGAATCTTATTCCCGATCTTAGTGATACCTCATTACTGCTTACTTTATTTATCATCCCCATAGCAGTCCAATGGTGGGCAGTGTGGTATCCTGGCTCAGAACCAGGCGGTGGGGGCTATATTGCACAGCGAATGCTAGCCGCTAAAGATGAAGAAAATGCTATTGGCGCTAGTTTACTCTTTAACGTCGCACATTATGCGCTTCGCCCATGGCCATGGATTATTGTGGCTCTCGCATCTATCGTTATCTATCCAGATTTAGCCTCAATAAAAACAGAGTTCCCTAACATAAAAGAGCAATATCTGGGTGATGATATTGCCTATCCGGCTATGCTAACCAAGCTAGGCACAGGATGGTTAGGTCTGGTTGTTGCCTCACTCATAGCAGCCATTATGTCTACCCTTAGCACCCATTTAAATTGGGGCGCATCATACTTAGTGAATGACTTTTACAAGCGCTTTGTCCGTCCCCATTCAAGTGAAAAACACTTGGTTGCTATGGGTCGATGGACCACCGCTGGCTTGATGATTTTATCAGCAATCATGGCAACGACCATCTTAGAAAATGCAACTCAAGCCTTTGACATACTTCTTTTATCTGGAGCAGGATCGGGTGCTATTTATTTGTTGCGCTGGTTTTGGTGGCGAATTAACGCTTGGACTGAAATTGTGGCGATGGCCTCGGCTACCATCATGGCTTTTGTGTTAGTCCTATTCGTTCCTGATGCATGGTTAGAAACCTCTCTATTGGACGCTGCAGCGGTTAAACTGCTCATCGCCGTAAGCTTTACTAGCTTGGTATGGATTGCTACTACCTATCTGACTAAACCAGAAAGTATGAAAACCCTCATTCGATTTTACGAACAAGTGCAGCCAGGTGGGCCAGGATGGAAAAAAGTTATAGATGCGGCGGAAAAACAAGGCATTCTATTTTCTAAAGAACAAAAGGGATGGGACTTACCCCAAAGTCTTCTTAGCGTAGCTTTGGGAACATTAGGTATTTATGCCGCCTTGTTTTCTACTGGTAACTTTATTTATGGGAAATGGGCTTGGGGCCTCGGGCTGATGTTCATTAGTTTGACCAGTAGTTTTTTAGTAATTCGGCTTTGGAATCAATTAAAAATTAACTAATACATTACGATGGATCGAAAAACCTTTATGAAAAAAAGTTCGCTTGCAGGACTCGCCGGGGTACTCGGCACAGGGGCAACAACCGAGGCAACAAATACATTAACCCGTGGGGGGAGTGCAGCTAGCACTTTCAAAAAAGGCGCTAATGATCATATTCAAATTGGTTTTATAGGAACAGGTCTTCGTGGACGAAATCATGTAAATAACCTACTGGACCATCCGAAGGTGAAGTGCGTGGCTATTTGTGATATTGATCTGGATGCTATTGATCGAGCTTCGAAAATTATTGAGGCTAAGGGGCAGCCCAAACCCACCATATATAGCGACCACGAACGAGCCTATGAGGATATGCTCGCGAAGGAGAATTTGGATGCGGTAGTAATCGCAACCAATTGGAGATGGCATACGCCTATGTCACTAGCTGCGATGGAAGCGGAAGTGTATGTTGGGGTAGAAGTGTCTGGGGCATTTTCCGTGGACGAGTGCTGGGAGTTGGTGCGCACACATGAGCGTACGGGTACTCACCTAATGTTTATGGAAAATGTGAATTATCGCAGAGACGTAATGGCTGTGCGTAATATGATTCGGAATAATGTATTTGGGGAGTTACTGCATTTCCGGGGTGGATACCAGCATGATTTGCGTACAGTAAAGTTCAATGACGGTCAGGGTGGGCTGCTGTACGGGGAAGGATCCTATGGGGAAGCTCGTTGGCGTACCGAGCATTCGCTACAGCGTAACGGAGAATTGTACCCTACGCATGGACTAGGACCGATTGCCACATGGATGGATATGAATAGAGGGAACAGACTCACAAGTTTGACCTCGCATGCGACCAAAGCTAGGTCGCTTAAACATTTTGCGAAACAGCATCCCGATGGAGGACCTAATCACCCTTATGCAACTAAAGAATGGAAACTGGGTGATGTTGTTACCTCCACCCTCACGACGGCCCGAGGAGAAACGATTATTCTAACCCACGACACAAATTTACCTCGACCTTATTCCCTTGGTTTTAGAATACAGGGAGTGCAAGGCTTGGCCGAATTTGACTATTATACCCAGCGCGTTCACATCGAAGGCGTTTCAGAAAATCACCGCTGGGATGCTGGATCTGAATGGTTTGACAAGTACGATCATCCCCTATGGAAGCAGTATAGGGAAGAAGCTGCAAATTCCGGGCATGGAGGTATGGACTTCTTCTTAGATCGAGCCTTCATTGAAAGTGTTAGGAGGCAGGTTGCGCCTGTGATTGATGTATATGATGGGGCCGTGATGCGGGTCGTCACCCCATTATCCGAGCGTTCAATTGCCGAGGGTGGTGCTCCGCAGGAAATACCTGATTTCACCCAAGGTGCATGGATGCATCGCGCACCTATATTTGGCCTAGGGGATCTCTAAACTTCCTATGCAATCCATCTCACTGGTCATTCTTGCAGCAGGTTTAGGTAGCCGGTACGGAGGCCAAAAACAAACCGATGGCCTAGGACCGAATCAAGAAAGCTTGCTCGACTACGCAATTTATGACGGATTAATGGCCGGTTTTACTCAGATCGTTTTTGTGGTTCGAGAATCGATGATGCCTAGCTTCAAAGAAGCACTAGAAGCTAGATGGGGCAGCTATAGGAACAAGTACTATCCCGAAGCTTGTTTTGAGTGCGTATTACAAAAGATGGACGATCTACCAGAGGGTTGTGAATGGCCGGTGGAGCGTACAAAACCGTGGGGAACGGCACATGCTCTTTGGGCTGCTCGCAAATGTATCCATGAACCCTTTGCCATGATTAATGCCGACGATTTTTATGGGCGTGACACTTTCCTACGTATTGCCCAACACTTAACAACGCTAGACAACCATTCCTTGGACGCCTGTTTAGTTGGATATCCAATAACTCGTACACTTTCGAAAAATGGTTCTGTCTCTAGAGGTATTTGTGAAATTAGGGGTAGCAATCTAAGCCGAATCGTTGAGCGAACCAACATAGAAACCGATGGAGCCTCTATTTGGTACAAAGAAAATGAAACCGTTCAACTTTTAGATGGTACCGAAATTGTTTCAATGAACTTAATAGGATTTAGTTCATTAATTTTTACGGTACTTGAAGATCTTTTAACCAATTTTTTCACCGAACAAATTGAGGGAATGAATCCTCAGCAACTCTCAGCGGAATGCTATATTCCTAGCGCACTACAGTCCTGTATCGAACGAGGTCTTTCGGTTCCGGTACTCGAGAGTAATTCTGTCTGGTTTGGAGTTACCTATCCGGATGATGCGCCCGTGGTATGCGATGAGCTGCTGGATTTAGTAAAAGAAGGGGCTTACCCAACACCCCTTTGGACGCAATAAGCTATGTCAATAAAAAAAAGATCATCGTCAGAGCTAATACATAAAGTACACTCCTTCATACCTGAGGTACTGGTTAATGAACTTGAGGTGCAGCAACTAGGGCTTGGTCACATTCATGAAAGTTACCTCATTCAACATTCAGGCACACCAACCTGGATTCTTCAAAGAATTAACACACAGGTTTTCACCAAGCCCAAACAGGTTGAAAAAAATCACCACACCCTAGTTGATTTATTCAAAAGGAAATCCATAGATGCGCTAGGGATTCAACTACCTGAAGTGGTACCCTACTCGGCTCAGAGCCTATATTATTGGGATGCAGACTATCAGCCTTGGCGACTGTATACCTTTTATAGTGAGCATATTTGTTATGAATATTGCTCTTCGCTTGAGATTGCTCGAAAGGCTGGTAAAGCATTTGGTCGGTTTTCACGAGTGCTTAATAAACCTGATAATGAACCGGAAAAGCATCATCCAGAAAGAG
>MDSV01036854.1_pt1 | contig 33512 bp, 22 predicted proteins | sample 810851 | NCBI WGS metagenome assembly MDSV01 (sample SAMN05326640, study PRJNA326480) | marine metagenome | isolation source: seawater | place: Atlantic Ocean: North East | collected 2012 | reverse complement strand
TTTTTTTTTTTTTTTTTCCCTCGCGTTTCTCAACGTCCAGCACGCGCGCGCCGACGCGCGCCGTCGCGGTCCGCGCCGCCGCCGCCGCGGCTTTCGCGCGAGCGGCTCGTCGCGCCACCAGGCCGGGGTCGTCCCGCGGCTTCGGGCGCGCCGTCAAGAGCTCGGGGTTCGCGAGCACGAGCGACACCAAGTCGGCGGCGTCGCCGCGAGACTCGCGCAGGTCCACCAGGATGCGCGCCGCGTCCGCCGGGGACGCGTCGGCGAGGACAGACGGGATTTTGGCTAACCCTTCCGCGAACCACGACGCGTTCGACGATGATCCCTCACTCAGATTGTGTCTCACCGTGTGCTCGTACGTGTACGGCGCGAACGCCGCGCCCGTGCGGGGCACCAAAGCGGGGGCGAGGATCGGGTACAGACGCTTCGTTTTGCGCGCGCGAAACTCTTCTTCGGCGAACGCCGCCGCCGACGGGTGCGCCTTGGACGATGACGAGGCTTTCTCCGCAGCCTCGCGTTTGAGGTCGGACGCACTGGGCTGGTACCCCGTGCGGCGGCGAGGCACGCGCGCGGCGGGCGCCTCCGCCGCCGCGGAGTTCTCACCGGTGATGATCCCGCGGACCGCCGCGTCCGACGTCCACCTCTTCTCGAACTCGAGGGACGCCATCTCAGACTCGCGCGCCACGCGCGTCTTCACAAGCGCGGCGGCGGCGGCGGCGGAGACCTCGTCCGACGCGTCCCCCGCGATCTCATAGTCCCCGAAGGTCGAAACCGCCTCGTTCGCGGTCGACGAGGAGACCGCGCGAGGGAGGGTGCGCCACGCTCGGGCCCCGCGGGTCGCGTTTCTTCGCTTCGTGTCGCACAGATCCCCCGGTCGGCAATCCTTCCTGGCACGACGCGGTCGGCCGGAGGAGACGCCCGTGATCGCCGAAACGCACCCCACGGACGTCCCCGACGCCATCGTGGCGGCCACGCGAGACCGAGCGCGACGATTCGCGAGGTCGTGGCGAGTGCCGGCCACCTCGCGGTGCTGAAGTGGGCGCGCGAGAACGACTGCCCGTGGGACAAGTGGACGTGCCCGTTCTCGCTGAGCTGGCTATTTATGACTTGTGGCTCACGTGGCTCACGTGACGCCTCGGCACTTTTTAGAGCACTACATAGATGCTGCGGTGCGCGCGTTGCGCCTTGGCGCTTCCCCGGCGCCTCGCCACCGCGGGCGACCGCTCGGCGCGCGCGCGCGTCTCAGCCTGGCGCAGGATCAGCGTCTCCGCCTCGGCGGACGCGCCCGGGGACGTCCCTGGGGACGCGAGGCTGTACCTCACCGAGGAGGTTCGCGCCACGGTCGAGGTGAAGAAGAGCAAGTTCGTGGCGGTGGCCTCGCCCGTCTCCGACCCCGCGGCCGCCATGCGGTTCGTGGAGGAAGTCGGCGACCCCTCCGCGTCCCACAACTGCTTCGCGTACAAAATCGGGGACGCCTACCGGTTCTCGGACGACGGCGAGCCCGGCGGCACGGCCGGCCGGCCAATCTTAGCCGCCCTCGAAGGAAGCGGATTCGACGCGCTCGTCGTGGTGGTCACCCGCTACTACGGCGGCACGCAGTTGGGCACCGGGGGGCTGATCCGCGCGTACGGAGGCGCCGCCGCGAAAGCGCTGGAGGACGCGCCCGGCGTGCTGCGGACGCCGATGGTGGACGCGATGATCACCGCGCCCTCTCCCGATTTCCTCGGTGCCATCTACCGCGCCGTGGAGGAGTGGCGCGCCGAGAAGGAGGACGAGGAGTTTTCCGAAGACGGATCCGTGTTCGTGCAGATCCTTCTCGAGAAGGCGAACGCGAAGGCGTTCGGAGAGACGCTGCGGGATCTCACCAACGGGAAAGCGCGGTTTCGGGTGCTCGACGATTGATACTGTTTTTGATTCATTCATCAACACGTCGTCACGCGTCGTCAGTCACGCGTCTCCTCGCCCCGCCACGCGCGTCGCGTTTTTTCCGCCACGGCGGCGACGAACGCCTCCGTCGTCTCCGCCGGTGCCGCGCGCGCCACCCTGGCGCGCAGACTGCGAAGCATCTTGGTCAGCCGAGTCGAGGGCATCGCGTTCGCGTCCCACCCGATCGTTCCCGTCGACAGTTCCGTCACCGTCACCGTTCCATTCGAGCCCGCGCCCGCACCCCACGGCTGATCGAGGTCCACGCGGTCGAACCGTTCGGCGCCGCCGCCGAAAACCTCCGCCAGCGCGAACGCGTCGCGCCGCAGACGGTCCAAGACGCCGTCGCCGCCGTCGCCGCCGGTTTTTTCCGGCGGCGTCTCCGAAACCGCGTCTGTGTGATCGACGCGCACCTCTCTCGGCTGACCCCCGAGACCCGCGTCCCGAAGCACGCCGTCGCCGGCGTCCGCGTCCACGTGGAACCACGTCATCTCGGCGACGGGGTCGGCGCCGCGGTACGGCCCGACGATGGCGCCCACGAAGGGCACGCGCTCGCGCGCGTCCGCCGCCGCGAAGAGCGCCTGGTAGTTGCTCTGGTTCTCGCAGTCCCGCAGCGAGGGCGAAGTGGCGAAGGTGGGGTGCGAGTGGTACCACCCCACGACGCGCTGCGCGGAGCGTTCCAGCGCGTCCACGATCTCGGGCACGGACGCGGGGTCGAGCTCCACCTCCACGCCGGCGTCGGCGCTGGGGAGCCGCCGCGCCGGAAAGGCGCGCGTCACGCGCAACGTCTTCGTCGCGGCGTCCCAGTTGCCTCCGAGGAACCCGATGATCTCCGTGTCGGACGATAAGTGCGCGTGGAAGTCCATCAGCGCGAGCGCCTCGAACGAACACGTCACCGCCCAGGGCTGCTCGTCCGCTTCGTACCGCTCGCACTCCACCATCTGCAGATCGGACGTCGCGCCGAAAAAACCGCGCCGAGTGGGCTTGCGCGCGCGCCGCGGGCGGTCCACTCGAGGGGGAGGGGGCGGTTTCGGTTTCGGGTCCGGTTTCGGTCGCGGCGGCGGCTTCGAGACCTTCGGCTCGAAAGGCCTCGTCTCTTTCACTTGTCTCTTTGCGCGGAACGGCTTCTGCTTGGGCGGCTTCGCGGCTTCGCGCGCGGCGCGCTCGGCGTCGCTCCGCGCGCGCGCCGCCGCGACTGCGGCGCCGTCGCCGCGCCGCGCCGCCGCTGCGCGCGCCGACCCGTCGTCGGCCAATCGGCGCTTCAGCGCGTCCAGCGTGTCGCCATCCGGATCCGCCGCCGCGGGCATCGGAGCTCGCGCGTCCGAAACGGCGTCTACGCCTCGCTGTGAGACGGAGCTTTCGTCGCCTCCGCCCGTCGCGTCACGCACGCCGACGTACCGCACGCACTTCCAGCCGTCGTCCGCCTTGCGGTCGGGCTTGACCGATCGTTTGAAGGCCAGGGAAAACGCCGAGACGGAGCGGTACTTCTCGCGCCTCCAGACGATGGTGCCGTCCGCCTCGAGATCGGCGGTGGTGGTGACGTCGCAGTAGGAGGTGGCGAGCGCGTCATCGCCGGGAACGATCACGCCGTAGTCGATCAGGTGCGCGAGTGTCACCGTCACCTTCTGCTTCTTCGCGAGGAGCGCGCTTGGAGGCTCGGTCGCGGTCTCGGGACTCTTCGGCTGCGCTGTCTTTCCGGGTGGATCCGGACGACGACGTTTCGCGGGAGGGCGAAACGTCGGGTACGCCACCCCCAACGCGTACGCGTGTTCCTCCTCCTGCGCGGCGAGCGCGCGCGCCAGAGCCTCGTCGTCTCCGGTTTCGTCGCCCATGGCGCGCGAAGCGAGACACGAACCAGCAGGAGCGGTGCCTCCCCCGCGCGACGAGGACTGCGTCGGTCGAGGCGTCCGATGACAGGTACGCGTCCTCGTTTTCGAAATCCTTTTTCGGCGCCGTCGTGGACTTCAAAAACGACGCTTTCGTTTCGTCCCGCAGCGCGCGACGCTGCGCGCCACTCTACCCCCCCCCATGTTGAGGCGGCAGCCCAGCCGAATCGAGCTCAAGCCCGAGGACAAAGACGAGGTGCGTAGCGCGTGTCGGCGAACGCGTGAACCGTCCGCTCGATCGTCGTCTCGACCCATCCCCGCGGCGCCTGATTTTCCCGCAATACCTGACATTCCCTGCTCCCCGATCCTCGCAGTACGAGGAGTCGCGCAAAGCGCACATCCGCAAGCTCCAGAACGACCTCGCGCGCGCGAACGCGGACTCCCTGGACAACGCCAACCGCTTCCAGTTCAACGCGGGCGAGCCCACGAAGGAAGAGCGCATCGGCCTGAACCGCTGATCGTTATCGGCGAAGAGAAGAAGGGATCTTCGTTCCGCGAGCGCGTACTCCGCCGAAATCTCGAGATGGCGCCTCGCCCCGTGGTCGTCTGCGGCCCCAGCGGCGTCGGCAAAGGCACGCTGATCAACAAGCTGATGGCGGAGTTTCCCGATACGTTCGGGTTCTCCGTGAGCCACACGACGCGCGCGCCCCGCCCCGGCGAGACGAACGGCGTGCACTACCACTTCGCCGAGAAGAAAGTGATGGAGACTTCGATCGCGAACGGCGAGTTTCTTGAGTACGCGCGCGTGCACGAGAACATCTACGGAACCTCACTCGCGGCGGTGGCGGCGGTGGCGGACCAGGGAAAGATCTGCATTCTGGATATCGACGTCCAGGGGGCTGAGATTTGCAAGAAAGCCGCGAGCTTGAACGCGCGGTTTTTGTTCGTCGCCCCTCCCAGCGTCGAGGAGCTGGAGAAGCGCCTGCGAGGACGCGGCACGGAGAAGGAAGAATCCATCGCCATCCGCATGGCCAACGCCACCAAGGAGATGGCGAAAACCGAGGAGCCCGGGTTCTTCGACTTGGTCATCGTCAACGACGACCTCGAGAAGGCGTACGCGGAGATGAAGAAGTTCATCTTGCCGTGAGCGCGCGCGTGTTTGGTCGTCGTCGTTCACCGTCGTTTAAATCGTCGTCAGGACGTCCCCGAGATGTTCTTCCAACGCGCCCAGAAAAAGAGAAAACGAATCGCTGCCAGTCTGCCAGTTGGCCACCTCTCTTCGCGACGACACGTGTCTGCTCCGACACTCGTGCCATGCGCGCCGCGCACGCCGCCGCCTCCGCGGCGCTCACCGCTCGCACCGCCGCCTTCACCGGCCGCTCCGTCACCTGCGCGCCCACGAAGCCCGCTATGGCGCCCCGCCACCCCCGCGGCTCGGCGCGCGCCTCGCTCGACGCGTCCGTGGCGGACGGCGTGATCCTCTCCATCACGTCCACGATCAAGTACGGCGCACCCCTGTACAACAAGGGCGAGGCCAAGGAGTGCGCGGCGCTCTACAGGCAGGCGGCGCTGTCCATCGTGCGCGACCCCATGGTCGCGTCCGATCCCATCAAGAAGCGCCTGCGCGACGCGGTATCGGAGGCGGAGCGCATCAAAGAGGCGGGCGCGACCGAGGACCCCGAAGTGACGGAGCAGAGGATGCACGAGAAGTCGGCGTGGGCGCTGCGTCGCGGCCTGGACGACGTCGTGGACTTGCTCGTCAACCCGCCCATCGACGAGCCCCGGGTGTTCGAGGCCATGACGGATGGCGACGCGGAGCCGGAGGGCGACGCCACGCCGTCGGGCGCGAGCGCGCCGACGATCGAGACCCCCACGGCGGCTCTTTTCGATTTCGCCGCCAACGCCAACGCCGCGGACCAGTTCCGGGCGATGCGCGACGTCGTGATGGGCGGCGCGTCCGACGGAGCGATGCGTCCGTGTACGAACGAGAAGGGCGAGGTGTTCGCCAAGTTTCAGGGCACGATCCGCAGTGACAACAACGGGGGTTTCGCCTCCGTGCGGTGCTCGCTGGGCTCGGGGATCGACTTGTCGCAGTTCGAGGGGTTCTACGTGGACGCGCGCGCCGCAGACGCCGCCACCGCCGCGAAACAGATTTTGTTTGTCGCGAAGGATGCCGAGTGCATGACCACGCAGGTCAACTTCAAAGCCGCGTTCAAGCTTGGGTTCGAGCGGGGTTCGAGCGGGACCGCGGGATCGTTCGACCGGATCAAGATCCCTTTCGCCGCTTTCGACCGCCCCGAGCGCATGGGTCGCGCGGTGATGCGCGGGCCGCTCAAAGCAAACGCGGTGTGCGAAGTCGGCTTGATGGTGCTCAAGGAGTTCGGCGACTTCGACGTCGACGTCGCGGCGATCGGCATGTACAAGTGACCCCGTAGTCTAGCTACTAGTAGAGGTTGTGACGGGTCTTGTTCCGAACGCGATGCGCTCAACGGGCAATGTGCTGATGTGCTACGTGCTACTGCTCTGCTTTTCTCACTCGCGCGCGTGAAGGTTGGGGTCGGCGAAGAGCGCGGACAAATGCTCGGCTTGGCTCTTGATGTTTTCCAGCTGCGTCTCCCCGACGCGCAGCAGGAACCGGACGCGATCGACGTCGGGCTCGCCGCGGTGCGCCTCGTACTCGTCCCGCACCTTCGCGCGGACGAACGCCGCGCGGTTCGAGGTGGGCATCATGCCGGCCGCGCGGTGGAGCTGCCGGAACAGAGACAATGCCTCGGCTCGCATGGCACTGCTGCGACTGCTCGCGCCGCGCGCGCGAGAGTGACGCTCGTGGCTCGCCGAAACGAAGAAATCACGCGTCGACCCGCCGAAAATCGCTCGTCCCGAAATCAACCACGGCACGAAGACACCACTCCTCGCCGCACATCGCCGTCCGAACGGCAGCGAGGCGGATGGCGTCCGCCGCCGTCAACTCAGTGGCGGCTCCCCCGCGACGCGCGCCGCGCGCGCGCGCGGTGCGAGCAGCACGCGGCGGTGACGCACATCTCAGCCCCCCGAAACGGAGAGACGTTTTGTTTGGACTCGGCACCCTCTCGGGTTCGGGCTGTTTGGCATCTCCGGTATCGTCCCGAGCCGAGACCGGAGGGGCTCGACCCCTGGAAACGCCGCACGTCTCGGGACGCGCGGTTTCCTCGCGTCCCGGTCCCGAGTTCGAGTCCGTGGTGTTCCCCCGGTACCCCGGGTTCGTCACCCTCGCCTCGGGCGTGCAGGTCCGGGACCTGTGCGTCCCCGAGGAGAGCGATGACAAGAACGACGTTTTCGCCGAGGTCGGCGACGAGGTCGTCGTCGAGTACGGCCTGTGGACGGTGCACCAGGGCCGGACCGTGGTCCGGCCGCCCGTGGCCGGGAGCGCGTACGCGCACGAGACGTTCGCGTTCACCGTCACCGGCGGAGACTCGACCGGAGAGATGGTTCGCGCGAAAGGCGCCTCGAAAGGAGGCGCGAAAGGAAGCGAAACGCGTTGGACGGCGATCCCCGCGCTGGACGAGGCGGTGCGCGCCGGGATGCGCCTCGGGGGCGTGCGGCGAGTGCTGGTGGTTCCCAAAGCCTCGATTTCGTACCGGTACGTGCCCGTGGACGCCGCGGTGACCAAGTACGGGCGGGCGCCCACGCAGGACCCGAGTTTGGGGATCCAAGCGCCGAATCCGAGCGACGACGTCTTCGCCGCGTCTCCGTCCTCCGACGCCGGAGAGAAACGAAAGGGCCCGCTCGAGGGACCGTATCCGCCTCGGTCGGACGATGACACCACAAGTGGCGCGGCGTGGCTGGAGTACGTCGTGAAGACGAACGCGTTTACGATCAAACCCACCGACAGGAGCCTGGTGTTCGACCTGCGCCTCGTCGCTGTCAACGGGGTTTCGCTCGCCGACGCCGCCGGCGCTTCGACCGAACGCGCCGGCGACTCCGTTCCGCTCCGGCCGGCGACGCCGCGCGACCAAGTGGGGCCGGTCAACGACGCGAGCGAGGACGGCGGCGCGTCGTTCTGGACCTTCGCGCTGCCCAAGCCGAGGGAGTACATAGACGCAGACTCCGTCCGCTAGGCGATGGTTAACCGGCTGTAGGTATACGCGCGTTTCATACGCGCGTTTTCGGCCGACGACGTCTCATTACTCGCGATGGAACAGCAGTCTGTTCGGCGTCCCGGGAAGCACGAAGCCGCCGGGCGGCGCGCGCGCGTTTACGCGCCCCCAGGGAAACGTCACGCCTCCGTTCCTATCGCGCGCGCCCCACCCGCCGCCTTCAAATTCAAACACGCCATCGTCGCCGTGGTCGTCCGCGAAGGCGTCCACCTCGTCCCGCTCGTCCCACAACGCGCCGCGGGTGGCGGCGGCCAGGACGCCCGCCGCGGCGCTCGGCCCGTCGGTCCCCCGCGAGGCGGCGGCGGCGAGGATCGCGCCCGCCACCGCCGGCGCCGCCATGCTCGTCCCCGTCCACTCCGCGAAGGCGTCGTCGCGCACGTGCGACGCGCCCAGGACGCCGACGCCGGGGGCGAACAGGTCGACGCACCGGCCGGTCATGCCGTCCACCCAGGCTCGGTCGTCCGCGTTGGAAGCGCCGACGGTGAGCGCGCCGCGGGCCCTGCCGGGCGAAAAGGCGCACGCGTCGTCGCGCCGCGCCGACCCCGCGCTGTTCCCCGCGGCGGCCACCACCGCGACGTTCCTCGTCGTGGCCAGCGCGCGCACGGCCGCGTCCAGCGCGCGCGACGCGCGCCCCGCGGGGACGCCGAGGGAAAGCGTCATGACCGCGCTCGGGACGGCGTCGGCGTCGGACGGGTTTTGTTTCCCGTCGCGCGCGGCGTCGAGGTGCTCGGCGACGGACTCGAGGCCGGAGACGACGTCGGACACCAAGCCGTTCCCGTCGCAGTCCAGCACGCGGATGGACACGATCGCGGCGGCGGGCGCGATGCCAGCCTCGGCGCCGGCGGCGAGCGACGCGACCGCCGTGCCGTGGCCGAAGCAGTCGTCCGTTCCGGACGAAACGGAAATGTCCGTTCCGGCGAAGGCGTCGTGCGCGACGCGCGCGCGCCCGCCGAAATCGGCGTGGCTGACGGAGACGCCCGAGTCGACCACGTACAACACGGCGCCCGCGCCCGCGCTCGCGTCGCGCGTCGCGCGGCCGTCCAGAGGTAAACGCCTTTGATCCACGCGGTCGAGCCCCCAGTGTAAAGGAGACCGATCGGCGTGGCCCCCGCTCGGCGTCGCGGAAGCGGACGCGGACGCGGACGCGGACTCGGACGCGAACGCGGACGCGACGCGCGCGGCGGCGTCGTCGTCGTCTCGGTTTCGGTCCGTTCGCCGAACCGCGGACGTTCGGAAGCCCTGCGCCGTGACCACCGCGTCGCGCTCGAGGCGCGCGCGCGGGTGCCGCTCCGCGAACGCGCGCGCCTGCGGCGCGCGCATGCGGAGCACGGCACCGCTGAGCGTGCGGCGCAGACGGCGCACGCGAGAGCCCGCGGGAAGCTCGTCGAGGGCGCGGTCGAGGTCGTCCGTTTCCTCGGGGAAGGAAAGTATGAAGGACTCGAGTCTCGAAGCCTCGGACGCGTCCCACGCCGCGAGCCGCGCGTCGCGCTCGACATCCGTGGTCCCAGACCCCGCGCGCGCGGTCGCCGCGAGCGTCGCCGCCGCGAAGAGCGCGAGCGCGAGGCGATGCGCGCGCGCGCGCGACATGAGGACTGACGCGGAGCGTTCGAGACGACGAGAAAGCGCGACGGTCGAGAAAAAAAAGTCTCCTCTTTTTTCGACTCTCTCCGCGCGAGACTCCGACCCGCTTCGCGCGACTACGTCCCCTCGCTCTTTCTGAACCCCTTCAGCAGCTCCGCGCGGAAGTCCGCGTTGGATTTCGGTCGCTCGACATCCTCCCCGGCCGCCGCGACCGCCGGGCGCGTCGCGCGGGGGGTCATGCCTCCCCCGAACCCCAACCCGCGGGGCGCCCTGCGGCCCGGGTCCGGCTTTTGGATTTTTCCAAAAGCCTTGGCGCCAAGCCTTGGCTCCGGCTTCTCCTTCCCCGGCGGCAGCGAGACCGCTATCGAGAGCTTCCTGCCCTGGAACGTCTCGCCGTCGCGCATCACCGCCGCGCGCAGCGCCTTCTCGCTCGCGAACTCGACGTACGCGAACCCGCGCGGCTTACCGGTGGCTTTGTCCATCACCACGCGCGCCGTCACGCCGCCGCGAGCGCTCGCGGCTGAATCGTCGACGGCGTCGCCGCGAGGCGCCTCGAAGAACAGCTCGAGCTCGCGCTCGGTGCACTGGAAGGGCACGTTCCGCACGAAAGCCGTCCGCGAATCGCGGTCGGGGAAGAGCTCCTCGTACTTCGCCGCGCGCGCCGCGGGGTCTCGCGGCAGGCGAGGCGCGGCCGGCGCGGAATCCGTCCGAGTCTCGTCGACGTCGTCGCCGCCCCGCGGCTTCTTCGCGGCGGGCGCGGCGGGGGAGAGGCGGTCCGCGGGATCCAGATCCCGCGCGTCCGCGGGCCTTTTGCGAGCGCCTCGCGAATTTTCGCCCTTCGCCGAGTAGTTGGGGTCGTTGGCCCGGCGCAGGCGCTTGGCCTCCTCGGGGTCCGCCGCCTTCGCGGCGCGCGCCGCGCGCGCCGCCTCGACGGCGCGGAGCCTCGCGCCAGCGCGCGCGTCCGCTTCCAGGAAGGAAAGCGAAAGGTTCTCAGAAAGGCTCGCCGAAGGGTTCCCCGAAAGGTTCGCGCCGCCTGCGCCCGGGCATCCACGGCTCCGTTCGAACGCCATCCACGCGCGGCACAACACGAGCGCTCCAGGGCTTTCGAGCGCGGTGGACGTTCTCGTGAACCCCGCGCGGTCCGCGCAGACAGACGTCAGCGCGTCGATCTTGGCGAAGGCTTTTTTGAACGCCGCGGAGGCGGCGGCGTCGTCGCCGAGCGCGTCAGCCAGAAACGTCGCGCGCGCGACGTGCACCTCCGCGACGTTTTTGAAACGCGTCTCGGCGAAGTCGTCCCACAGGCGTCTCTGAGACGCGGTATCCGCACGAGACCGGACGCTTTGCCGAAGCAGGGTGAGGTCGGGATCGAGCCACCCTTCGCCGTTTTCGCTCGCGATTTCGCTCAGCCGCGCGAGCGCCTGCTCGGCGCCGATCAAACCGACGCGCGCCGCGGCGGCGAGCGCCGCGTGCGCGTCGCGCGGCGAGTCGCCGAATTTTCGCCGCACAGTCTCCAGCTCTTTCCTTGCGGCATCGTGCGCGCCGCGCGCGCACTGCCAGCGCAAAGCGCACGCGAAGGTCTCGCCCGATCCGGGGCAGTGTCTGATGGCGCGCGCGTGCGCGTCGGCGGCGACGCGACCCGCCGCGCTCCGCTCGAGGCGCGAGGTGTACGCGCGCCACAGCGCCTCGTCCGCGGGCAAAACCGCGAGCGCGCGCTCGTAAGCGCTCGCCACCGTCGCGAGCTTCACGTCAGCGCGCATGCCGGAGACGTCCGTCTCGAACTCGGATTCCGCGGCGGCGACCGAGGCGCGGTGCGCGGCGGTGAGCGCCGCCGCGTGCGCCTCCCGCGCGGCGCGGCGGCGGCGGCGCCGCTTCTCGTCCGCCTCGCCTTCTCGCGCGCCTGCTTCGTCCGCGCGGTCGGTCCCGTCCGGAAGCGCCTCCGCCGCGGCGACCGCCTCTTCCAGCGGCCTCCGGCGCTCGGCGACGGCCACCGCGACGGCGTGCGCGGCGCGCGCCGCGGGGGTCAAAACCGGATCGGACGTTCCTCGCTCCGTCTCGGTTTCGGTTTCGGGTTTCGTTTCGTCCATCTCCGCCTCCCACGCCTCCGCCTGTCTCGCGGTCTCGTAGATGCGCGCGTGCGGGAGCGCGAGCTGGCGCCTGAAGAGCTCGCGCACGCGGCTCGCGACCTTCGCGCGGTCGTCGCCGTCCACGGCGTGCCTCGAGCTCTCGAACGCGCGGCGCGCGGCGAAGAGCTTGCCTCCGTCCCGGAAGTCGGCGCCGGCGCACTCGAGCGCGCGCTCGTACAGCGCGCGGCGGGGCTCGCTCTCCCAGTCCTGATCCATGGAGAACTCGAAGTATCCGAGCCACAACGACACGGAACCGGGCGTGTCACGCACGGCGCGCTCGAACAGAGGACCGACCATCTCGCGCATCTGCGTTTTCTTTTTCCCCTTGGCGTCGGTCACCTCGTCGGCGATCCACTCGCGCCACTGGCTTTCGTTCAGCGCGAACGATCCAGCGAAAGCCTCGCGCGCGCGTCTCGCGCGTTCCCGCAGCTTCGCGCCGCGGAGCTCGCGGATCAGCGCGACGTGTGCGTTGTACCGCGCTGGAGTCTCCGCCACGACCCGCTCGAGTTTCATGATGCGGTCCATCGTGGACTCGTCCGGCATGTCGAGCTCGGCGTCGGAATCCGAAGACGACGCGTCGTCCGAATCGTCCGAGTCGTCCGAGTCCGAATCGTCGTCGTCGTCTCCGTCCGCGGCGACAGCGCGCGCGGCGGCGTCCTCCATCGGCTCGTCCTCCGCGGGATCCGCGCCGCGCACGCGTTTCGGCGGCATGCCGGTCGGTGCTCGGTCCGCGCGCGCGCCCCGTGAGTGGAGGGCACGCGAGATCTCGAGCGGCGGTCGAGGCTTTTCGACCGAAGCGGCGGAGGGCGTTCTCCAGGTCTTCGAAGCTGGAACCAGACTTAGTATACCTACGACGCGAGACGAACGCCGCTCGCGCGACGCGGAGGACCCTTCGGTCCTCGCGACACGCGCGCGGTACGTACACACCGTAAACGTAGTTACAAACGCACGACGCTCTGTGTACGTTATTACATGTAGTGAAGAAGACGTCTCAGAACCACGAGACGAGCCAATCGTAGTAGCTCACCTCCGGGAAGTTTTTGGACGCCTCGGCGAGCGCCGCGCGTCCCTCCTTCCCGACCGCCTTTTCGCCCTCGTCGCCCTGCTTGGCGACCGCCACGAGGACGCTCCCCGCCGCCTCCGCGATCTCGGGCGAGTCCGGGTTGGCGCTCATCGCGCGGATCAAGACGGGCACGCCGCCCGAGCCCATCAACACGTCGGGCGCGCTTACCAACGCGCGCCGCGCCGCGTCCGAGCTCTCCGCCATCCGCCGCAGCGCGTCGGCGCCGGCGGTTTGCACGCGCTCGGATTCGGGGTGCGCCGCCATGGCGCCGAGCACCGCCGCCACGCCCCCCGCCTTGGCGATCTCCTCGCACCGCGCCTTCGTGCCCGGCGCGTCGAACGACAGGTCCTCGCCGCGAAGCGCGTGCGACAGAACGGTCAGCGTCTCGAACGACGTCGTCTCCGCGTCGCCGCCGAGAAGCCGTCCGACGCTCGCCGCGCCCTCGCGCGTCGTCTCGAGCGTCTCCAGCATCTCCTGCTCCTTGTGCCGCCACGCCACGCGTTCCGCGCGCAGCGTGAAGCACGCCTGCTGCTCCTTCTTCAAAGCAGCCTCCAGGCGCGCGATCTCGCGGCGCATGCGCTCGAGCTCGGCGTCGTGCGCCGCGCTCGTCGCGGGGCTGACTAAATGCTCATACGCGGCGGCGGCGCCGGAGCCGCCGCGCGACTTTTCTGACGTCGACGGCGCTTCGGACGCGCCGGCGCGCGCCGCCGACGGCGCCGCTCCGTCGCGCGCGGTCGCACCCGAAAAGCCCGAAGGACCTTCGCCCCCCGCCGTCTTCGGACTGAGCGCCTCCACCTTGTCGCGCAGCGTGTCCGTCTCGGTGACCATCGCGTCGAGCGCGATGTTCTTCGCCGCGAGCGCCAAGCTCGCCATGCCCATCGCCCGGTCGTGGTCCTGAAGCTTCACAAACTCGCCCTTGTACTCGCGGGGGGCGAGGGTAGGCGCGGGCGCGGGCGCCGCCGCGGCCGACGGGGCGGCCTCCGCGGTCGGCTCAGCCTCCACGGGCGCGCTCGCCTTCTCGGGGGAGACCTCGCCCTCGGACGACGTCTCCGATTTGGCCGACGCAGAGGGCGTCAGGACGCTGGAGGGCGTCGCCGAGGGTTCCGTCACGCGCGTTTGTGGCGGGGTGTTATTTGCGGGATTCTTCACGGTCGCTCGAGCGCTGTCCGGGCTGAGGTCGAACAGGCCGGCGACGCGCCCCGCGCTGGCCTCGCGAAATGGCGCCCTGCCCCTCGACCCCGCGCGAATGGGCGGCTTCCCCGCCGTGGCCTTCGCGTTGCCCATCTGCAGCTTCAACGTCGCGGCTCTCGCGGCGGCAATATAGGCCTCATCGACGTCCGCGTTGGACCCCGGTTCGGGACGAAACAGCGTCGAGTCACCCTGTGGGAGGTTCTCGAAACCGCGCACGCTGACCTGCCGCAGCGAGCCGCTGCGCAGTATCGCGCCGCCTTTCAGCGAGCCACTGGAGGCCATCGGGTGACGACGGGTCCGGGCGCGCGGTGAGTAGTGCGCGGGGGCGACGCCCAATTCTTCGTCAAGGCTTTCGAACGTTTTCGGCTTTGTCAGCCTGATCCTCCCAACTTCGGTTCTACAACCACCGATGAGGTTTCACCGAGCCTCCGGTTTCGGAGGTTGGCGTTCATGGGCGAACCTCAAAGGCTTTTTCAAAGGTAAAATCTCGTGCCACGACCGCTCGTGCGAACTTCGCGCGAGGCCGCGAGCGTTCTCCTCGTCGCGCGGTGCTCGCCTCGCGCCGTACCGCGTCGCGCGGGCGGAAGGCGAGGTCCGCGCGATGGCGTTCGCGGGGTACGGCGAGACGCAGCGGAGGCGCGCGCGGTTCCGCGGCGCGCACAGGCGAGGCGCGCGCGGAGGCGTCTACGTTCTCGGATGCATCCCCGCGACGCTGCCCATCCTCGCCGCGCTGGCGCTGTGCAGCCTGCTCACCGCGTTCCTGCTCGCGTCGCGCGTGAGCGACCGCGACCGGAGCGTCGAGCCCGGGAGCGCGCAGATGTCCTCCTTCGCCGCGGCGGTCGGCGCGAGGGCGATGCACCGCGGGGAGAGGGACCCGACGCTCGACGGGGACGTCGGGACGCAGACGGTGGCTGACGCGAGATGGCGCGCGAGCGCGCGCGGCGCCGGCGCATCATATGACGCGCTCGGCGGTCTCGCCCCCGCGCTCGGCCCCTCCGCGGCGTTTTGCGCGCTTCCGCTCGACCCGCTGGTGTGCGCGCACGGCACGGTGGGCGCGTCGTACTGGCCCGCGGCATCGGGCGTCGAGAGGCCGTTGCCCAACACCGTGCCGGCGCTGGCGGCGGCGGTGGCCGCCGGCCACGCGTGCGTCGAGGTGGACGTCTCGCGCACGAAGGACGGCCACCTCGTGGCGCTGCACGCGAGGGAGCTTAAATCGCTCACCGCGAACGCGCACGCGAACGTCGGCGATTTTACGCTGGAGGAGATCCTCGATCTCGCGGTTCCCGGGGGGGGGTACTCCGTGGCGACGTTCGCGGAGGCGATGGCGACGGTGATGCACAGAGGCTTGGCGCAGATCACCGTGGACTTCAAGGAGGACGACGCGCGCGCGAGCGCTCGCGCGGATCCCGCCGAAACTTCCGCGAAAGCGGCGAGGTCACCGCCCGGCCGAACTCGCGGCGTTCGCGGGTTCGGCCAGGCTGTTTTGAGCGCCATAGCCGCCGTGGACGAGACCGGTTTGGGGTGCGTGGAGTGCGTCTTCTGGGGGAAGAGCGACGACATTGCGCTGGAGATTTTGCGCGAAAACCCGGAGGCGCGCGTGGGGTTCACGGTGGCCAACTTCTCGCGCGCGATCCGCGACGCCGGCCTGGGATCGGTCGACCCGCTCGATCGCGAGCTGATCCGGCGCGCGAGCCACTCGGGGGGGCTCGCGCCGAGCGGGGGCGCGGGCGCGCGGGTGGTGGCTGCCGTGCAGAGCGAGATGGTCGAGCCCGCGTTGACGCGACGGCTGAAGGGCGAGAACGTGCGCGACGTCTACGCGTGGACCGTGAACGACGAGGCGAGCGTGCGCCGCGTCGCGAACCGCGGCGTGCGCGGGATCGTGACGGACGAGCCCGAGGAGGCGACGCGGGTGATCCGCGCGATGCGCGCGATGTGCGACGCCCCGCGGAAAAGCTTCGGCGGCGCGGGGCCCCGCCGCGCGAGGACCGAACGCGCCGAAGCGGCGGGCGGCGACCGGCGGAGCGCGGGGCGGGGGAGGGACGAGGGGTAGGTGGGCCGCGCGTTCGTCGTTCGCGAGCGGGCTCGAGATGACGGCACGACGGTGTTCACGTCGGGGTTCTGCGTGATGCGTAATATACGACGCGCGCGTAGCTTAGCTCGCGAGCTACTATATACTCGTACAGCCGCGTCGCTACGAGTCGGACGAGCGGGACGTCGGGCGAGCGCGCGACGGGGGAGGCGGCGGCGTCATTTCTTGCCGCCGCCGAACCCCGAGAACCCCATCATCGCCGCCATCTCCGGGTCCATCCCCCCCAAGCCTTCGTCCGCGCGGTCGCTCTTCTTCGCCTCCTTTTTCGCCTTCTTGCGTTCCTGCCGCTCCGCGCGAAGCCGTTCCTCCTCCTCCGCGGCGGCGGCGACGCGCGCGGCGAAATCCAAAACCTTGGCATCCTCCGCCTCCGCCTTTTTCCGCTTGGCGCTCTCGAAGCGCGCCTTGACCTGGTCCACCGTGCTCCGCTCGACGCGCATGGACATCCCCAGCGCTTTCTGCTGCTTCTTCCCGTTGATGTGGTCCGGGTACGCCATGCTGTCCTTGAGAATCACGCCGGTCTCCTTGCACTTAAACCCCAGCCCCTCGCCCGTGTCCAGGTTGACGATGGTCTTCGTCCCGACTCTCGCCTCGAGCTCCTTCTTGTAATCGCGCTGGATGATGCTGCTCACGTTCAGCTCCTTGCGCTCGACGATCGCGCCCGCGGGCGGACGCGCGGGTTTACCGCCCTTCGCGCCGTACTTCTCATCCTCCGCCTTCTCGCGATCAGCGGCGCGCGCGGCGTACTCGTCCTTGTCCCACTTCCGACGCTGCGTGTTGTCCACGCCGGCGGACGGCATGGCGCGAGTCTGAACGGCACCCGGGGCGGTGCAGAAGCGCCCGCCGCGTGGAACCTCGCGCGCGCCACGTCCACGAAGACCTCGGCTGCGTATCGCCTCGACAGCCGCGCGTCCGCGAAGCGGCGAGAGACTGACTCGCCGGTGGCGTCTCCGAGCCGCGGCGGAGAGTGTGGCGTAGTGTCTTCGAGATTCGAGATTTAAGAGCGCGTCGCGGAAATTGTCCCACCGCCGCTCTTCTGAATCATGCGGTCTGCAGATTCCACCCGCGATCTCGATTTAAGGAGTCAGGGAGCCCGAAGCCACGAAAAATATCCCACAGCGGCGCCGTCTTCGTGGTCGTCAGGGCTGGCGCGGCATTGCTCTCCGCACACACGCAGAGAAACATGGCTTCCTTCGCTGAGGCTCCCGCCGGTGACGTCGCCAAGGGTACGCAGAGACACGCGCGAGCGCGCGGCGCATCGACTCGCGCGCTCTACGGACGTCGCGCGTATATACCCCCCGCGCGGTCGTACTCCAGCTCACCCCCTCCGTTCCCATCTTGGATGTCTGCTTTCACAGGCGCGAAGATCTTCAAGACCAAGTGCGCGCAGTGCCACGTCGCCGAGGCTGGCGGCGGCCATAAGCAGGTACGTCGCGTCGCGACGCGAACAGAAACAGACCGCGCGCCGATCGCCGACCGCCCCACGCGCGCGACCAACCCCGATCCCCCGCCTCGAAAAACCTCTCCGGCTGATCGATTTGCGGCCAGCGCGAGGTGGTGGCGAGCCCACTGCAGTCTGGGCTCGGCCCTGAACGCGTGAACGGTTTTCGATCCGTCGACGCGAGGTGTTTTTTCCTTTCGTTTTCGCGGCGCTTTCGCTGACGTCGACCTCCGCGATGCTCCGACGAACACGCAGGGCCCCAACCTCGGCGGTCTGTTCGGTCGCGTCTCCGGCACGACGGAGGGTTTCGCGTACTCCGCCGCGAACAAGAACAAGGGCGTGAAGTGGGGCGAGGAGACGCTCTACGACTACCTGCTCAACCCCAAGAAGTACATCCCGGGCACGAAGATGGTTTTCGCCGGGCTGAAAAAGCCGCAGGACCGCGCTGACCTCATCGCCTACCTCAAGGACAGCACCAAGTGAGAAGTATGAGTATATGTGTGACACGCGGTGACGCTCGCGCGCCTCGGCGTGTCTCATAGCGTTTAAAGGGACGAACCTTTCGCGTCAAGTCATCGGGTAGTTCAGTTTTTTTTTTGTACGAGTGCGTTTTCGCCAGCCTGATGAGAGGCAACTGCCCGTTTACATCGTACGACGCGTCGTGAATCTGGGCACCTTCGCTCGACCACTCGCGGGCGCGCGATGGACGACCTGGCCGACCTGGACGTGGAGGTGCTCGACGATGAGCTCCTCGGGACGCCGGGGAAAGACCAGCCCGCGTCGGCGAGCGCGCCGGCGGCGTCGGTCGCCAAGGCCAACCCCTTGACTTCGTTGCCTCCGCTGCGAAAGCCACAACAACTCGCGCCTCTGCCTCCCATCGGAGGCGCGAAGCCGCTCGCGGCGCCCCGCGCGCTCGCGCCCGTCCGCGGCGGGTCCGGCGCGTCCGCGCCGACCGCGGAGGCGCTCACCGCGCGTGCCAAGGCCGAGGCGTCGCAGTCCCAGGCCGCCCCGGCGCGCGTCTCCGGCTCGCTGATGGTCACGGGAGACGACACCAGCAGCAGCGAAGATTCGGACGACGACGACGACGACGACGGCAGCGGCGGCGGCGTCGTCGCGAAGTCCGAAGCCGACCGACCGACCGGAACGACGAGATCGACGGCCGATCCGAAAGAAGGCGTCCCCACGAACGTACCGTCGCTCGACGCGTTCGGCGACGAGGGCGGGTCGGACGCGGAGGCGGCGGATGAGATCCGGCGCGGCGTCGAGAAGGCGTCGACGACGACCGCTCGAACGAGTCCTCCGCGTCCCGAAACCGCCTTCGGCGACGCCGCCGTCGACGCCATCGACGCCATCGACGCGCTGGACGCGGCGGCGTCCGCGGAGTCCCGCGCCTCGCAGCTGGGTGTGCGGCGGCTCGCGGAGAAATACGAGGACGCGTTCGAGCTCCGGCTGGACGCCGATGACGAAAAAGCCGCCGAGCGCGCGGACGCGTCGAGCGCCGCCGGCGCCGGCGCCGGGGCGGACGACGACGACGACGAGGAGTTCGGGTACGCGTTCGAGGGCGAGACCCGCGCGGGCGCGACGCACCGCGCGGAGTCCAAGGCCAGACCCATGCCCGCAGCGCTGGTCACGGACGTCAAGAGCATGCCCATGGAGACGTTCGCGGAAGAAGAAGAGGAGGAGGAGGAGGAGAGCGTTTCGCCGCGCGAGCGCGCCGGAGACGACGGCTCCGGGGACGCCGAGGACGCCGTCGACTTTTCGGATTCCCGCGCCGAAGCGCCCGGCGCGGCGCCGGACGAGTGGGACGCGGCGAACGCCGAGCGCGACGCCGAGCGCGACGCCGAGCGCATGTCGACTCCGGCGTCGACCCCCGGCGACTCGAGCGCGCGCGCCAAGGGCGACGCGCCGAGGGCGAAAACCACGCCGAGAAGGAAAAAAAGAAAGGCGCCGAGTCTTCCCCTGTCGTACGCCGCGGCGCGCGCGTACTTCGCCGAGGACGAGATCGACGACGACCTACGCGCGTCACTGGACGTGGAGGACGAGTCCACGGTGATGCCGAGTGGATGTTGCGGGTCTCTCATCGCCATGGTCACCGGTTCGAGGCCGGCGAAGCTCTCGGACGCGCTGCGCGACGAGCGCGACTCCGTGTTCGCCGCCGCGAAAACCGCCTTTTCGAACGCCGACGAGTCGCACGCGCACCTGCTGAATGCGACGTACATGCGCTTCCTGGGCACCGAGACGCCTCCCGCGCGCGTGGGCGCGCACTGGGACCGGCTCGGGTTCCAGGGCGCCGACCCAGCCACGGACTTGCGAGGCTGCGGCATGCTCGGCTTGCTGCAGTTGTTTTTCCTCGTCGCCGGCGACGGCGAAACCGAAACCGCGCGCGCGATTTTCGCGCTGTCGCGCGACGCGACGCGCGAGTTCCCCATGGCGCCGCTGGGCATAAACGTCACGAAAGCGGCGTTGAAAGCGCTTCGTTTGGGCCACTTGAACGAAACAGCCAACGCGTGCGGGTCGGTGTGGGACGCGCTCGATCGATTCTACAAGGGCGCGTGGATCGAGTTTTTCGTTCGGTGGCGCGACGGGCGATGTACGATGGCGCAGAGCGGGTTCGTCACCAAGGAGTGGGAAACGTTCGTCACCTCAGGAAAAGGCGCGAAACGCGCGCTCGCGCTCGCAAATGCTGGGATACCGCCGGAACCTTCCGGGGGAAAGCCGGCGGACGAAGCAGAAGCGGAGGGAGGGGAGGAGGAGGAGGAGGAGGAGCCAGAGTTCACGTCTTTTTGACGGCGAAGCGCGTGTTATCTCACTTTCAGGAAACGCCTTTTTGGCCCGGGGTTTCACTGTTTCACGCGTGTTCAATTCTCAGTCGCCTCGTTCGCGCACGGTGGCGGTCTGTCAGACCCGGAATTCCGCCGACGAAGAGAAAACCTGACGACTGAATTCCTGCGCGAGACGCGTGTCGCACAACGACGCGCCGTCGCCGCTCGCGGGTCCGTTTCGGGCGATCCGTCGACTTGCGACGCAGGGCGACTGTCTCGCATCAACGTCACAGCGCGTGTCTGGACGAGACCGAGGGGCGTGCACACGGTGGCCGCCGATCAGAATCTCTTCGCGAGAATCCGCCGCGGAAAGCGCGCCAAGAAATCCACCCGAAGCGGACGCGACTGATCAGCGGGCGTCATGTACGGCGGAGGTACGTCCGATCCCACCGCACGCGCGTCCTTCGGGGTCTCTCGGCGATGAGCGGGATGGCGCGGCCGTCGTTCCTTCCCGTCCGATCGCCTCGCGGTCGCGGTCGCCGTTCCCCTGCGTGTCGCGTCGCCGGCGCGATCCCCACCGCGCTCGAAAACACGGGTGCCATCCGAGACCGGCCCGCTGACGCGCCCTTCCCGCTTCCCTCGACCTCCCTTCCCTCGAACGCGACAGATGAGGTCTCCGCGATCGTGGTGGACATGGGGACGCACACGGTGAAGGCGGGGTACGCGGGCGAGGACCCCCCGAAGGCGGTGTTCCCGACCGCCGTCGGCTGGATCTCGAAGGATCGGCTCGGCGACGTCGAGATGAAGGAGGCCAAGACGGAAAAGCGCTCGAAGTCTCGCGGCAAGAAGGCGGAGAAGGAGAAGGAGGAGGAGGAAGAAGACGCGGAGGAGAAGAGAAAGGGGGAGAAGCCGAAGACGCCCGGGATCAACGACGACCCGACGAAGACGCGCCACTACTACGTGGACGACACGTCTTTCCGCCGCGACCACGTCGATTTGACTAGCCCGTTCGACGAGGACGGCGACGTGCGCGATTGGGACGCCGTGGAAGCCATCTGGGAACACGCGCTGCGCAAGCGACTGGTGGTGCAGTCGGACGAGCACCCGATTCTGCTCGGCGAGCCCGTGCACGTCTCGCGCGAAACTCGCGAGAAGATGGTGGCGCTGATGTTCGAGAAACACGACCCGCCGGCGGTGTTCCTGGCCAAGACTCCTGTGCTCACGGCGTTCGCCTCCGGGCGCGCCACCGCGCTGGTGGTGGACTGCGGCGCGGGGGGCACCACCGTGACCGCCGTGCACGACGGCTACGCGCTGCGCAAGGCGGTGACGCGCTCGCCGCTCGGCGGCGACGCGCTCACCTCGGTCGTGCTCAAGGTCCTCGAGAAAACCAAAAAAGTCCAAGTCAAGCCGCGCTACGAGTTCACCCGCGCGCGCGCCGCCGACGGCGAGACGTTTGACGTGCGGGACGTCAAGGGGCTCGGGCACACGACGCCCGCCTACCGTCTGTACAAGCAGATGGAGATCGCGGCAGACGTCAAGGAGACGACGTGCCGCGTGTCGGACAAAAAGTACGACGACGCCGATTTCAAAAACGTCCCCTCGGTGGCGTACGAGCTCCCGGACGGCACCGTCGTCGAGCTCGGCGCGGAGCGCTTCAAGATCCCCGAGTTGCTGTTCAACCCCGATTTAGTGGAGAGCCTCGGTCTGCCCGCGTCCGAAACACCGGACTGGCGCATGCCCGACGGCTCGCCCCTGAAGGGGCTCGCGGAGATCATCCTGGACACCATCAACGCGTGCGACGTGGACGCGCGCAAAGACCTGTTCGGCGGCGTCGTCGTCGCCGGCGGCGGATCGCTCTTCGCGGGGCTGCGCGAGCGGCTCGAGTCGGAACTGCACGATCGCGCGCCCACGAACGTGCGCGTGAAGGTCACCGCCTCGGTGAACACCGTCGAGCGCAAGTTCAGCACGTGGATCGGCGGATCGATCCTGGCGTCGCTGGGGTCGTTCCAGCAGATGTGGCTCTCCAAAGCGGAGTACGAAGAACACGGCGCGGGGCTGATCCACAAGCGGTGCCCGTGAAGCGGCGAAGTCGAGACGTCGTTCCTATTCGCCCGCGACGAAAAGACGACGCGCGCGACGGGCGTTTCGTCGCGCGCGTGAAACGTCCAAGCGACAGGCGCGTGTGTTTAGGATTGACGCCACGAGAGTTTGTGTGGTTTGTGACACGGTGATTCGTCTCTCCGTCCGCGTCACGTTCGCGCGTCGTCGCGGGACGTCCGACGTCGCGGTCTCGTCGCGAGCGTTTCAAAAGGCTTCGCAACAAAGATTCGCGTCGAGAATATGGCTGCCAGAGCTGTTCGCCCGAACTGTACAATACAATCGTCGCGTGGCGCGACGAATCGAATCTTCGCACGCCACTCTTCTCGGCGCGGCGACGGGGTGCGGTCGACGCCAAGATGGCGCGCAATGAGGAGAAGTCGGGGGTACGTCTCTCTTCGCGTTTCCGGAGCCCCAGTCGAAGACGGCCGAGCGTCCCCCACTCCCGCGGCGCGCGCGCGCGACGCACCGCACTAGGTTTTCTTACCGCCTCGAGTGCTCACTGACCGCGCATCCCGTTCGTCTCGCCTCTCTTCACGCGCCCCACAGAACATGTTCAACAAGTTCATCGCGGACAAGCAGAAGGCTCTGCGCGGCGGGGACAAGGAGCGGCGCCCGTACCTCGCGACGGAGTGTCGCGATCTGAACGCCGCGGACAAGTGGCGTCAGGAGATCCTGCGCGAGATCGGCAAGAAGGTGATGGAGATCCAAAACGCGGGCCTTGGCGAGCACCGCCTTCGGGATTTGAACGACGAGATCAACAAGCTGATCCGCGAGAAAGGGCACTGGGAGCGGCAGATTTTGAAACTCGGCGGGCCCAACTACGCGGCGCAGAGCGGTGCTGCGACGGGCGGTGACGAAGGCGCGGACGCGGGCGCGGGCGACGGGAACCGACGCGGATACAAATACTTTGGCGCGGCGAAACAGCTGCCCGGCGTGAAGGCTCTGTTCGATCGACCCGCAAAGCGGACGGTGCGCCGGACCAGGCACCAGATGCACAAGAGCATAGACGCGGACTACTACGGGTTCCGTGACGAGGAGGACGGCGTGTTGCTGCGCGAGGAGGCGGAGGCGACGAAGCTCTTGCGGAAACGCAAGTGCGACGAATTCGACGCGGCGCGCGCGCGGCGCCTCGCAGACGGCGGCGGCGACGCCGACGACGGCGGCGGCGCCGCGCTCGGATCAGACCGCTCGTTCGTCGCGCACGTGCCCCTCCCGGAGAAGGAGCAGATCGAGGCGCTCGTGCTGGAGAAGAAGAAGAAAGACCTGCTGGCGAAGTACGCCTCGGAGGAGCTGCAGGGGCAGCAAGGCGAGGCGAAGGCGATGCTCAACAAACGCTCGTAGCCGATGTAAAACAATCAAACGCGTCGTCGTCGTCACAGCCCCGCGAGCGAGTCGATGATGATCTTGTGTCCCTCCTGAATGTCCCCCCCCGGCGCGATCGCCTTCGCCGCCACCATGCGCATGTCCGCCAGATCGAGGTGCTTGGACAGGAACAGCAGCAGGTGGAAATCGCGCAGGCGCTCCGCGTACGGCGTTCCGCTCCTTCGCAGCGCGTCGCGTAGGTCCTCCGCGGTTTGCACGGGGTGCAGCCTGTTTTCGATCGGGAACGTCGCGGCGAGCGGCCCGGAGTGGTCCAGGATCTTCACCGGCACCAAGAACCGGTCGTTGTCAACCTCGGTGACGTCCTTCGACACCTTGTCCACCACGATCACCTCTTTGTTCAGGCGCGTCAACCCCGCGTCCTCGGCGGGCTCCTCGGCGAACCAGCCGTCTCTGAAGAGCGAGACGCACTGCTCGGAGACTTGGAACGGCTCAAACGACACGCTCTTCGTCACTTCCCCGTCCTCGTCCTCGTCCTCCAGCATCATCACCACCGCCGTGACGAACGTCGGCCCGAACCGCGCCTGGCACTCCGCCATGAACCGCACCTCGAACGCGCTCAGCGTGTAGTCGCGCGCCGTCGCCGTCGAGACGTTGAACACCGCGCCGACTTTTTTCAAACCGAGCGCCGAGGCGATTTCGTCGGCGCAAAGGTCCTCCTCGCCGCTTCCGCGCGCGAGGTCGAACCGGTCCGAGCCGCCCTCTTGTTCGGGCTCGTAAATCGCGTGCACCAAGATCTTAGGCGGAAGAGACGTCTCTTCCGACGATTTTTTTTCTTTCGCAGAGCTTGCCTCAGAGGAGGGCGGCTCGTCGTTCGGCGCTTCGATCCCGTACATCCACCCGAACCGCATCTGCGCGAACCCGAGCGTGCCGTTGACGTAGCTCTGGAACTGGTTCGCGCACCGCGCGTCGAGGGACACGGACGCGCACCGCGCGCTCGTCTGGCTCTCGATGCGCGTCTGCGCCGCGATCATGGTCTCGACCGTCATCTTACCGCCCCTCAGCTCCGACCTGTGCTGCGCAGCCATCGTGGGCGTCGGGTCGCGCGCCACGCTGTACCGCAGATACACCATCGCGCCGTGCTCGACGCCGAGCGCTTTCAACTTCTTGCCGTCGTTCTTCCGGCCGGGTTTCAAGTCGTCGAACTCGCCAAGGTCGCCTTTGCTCAGCAGGAGCTCCTGGCGCAGAGACAGGGTCTGGTCCGCCTCGGGGACGCGCAGCTGCTTCTCGATGCACCCGCGGAGCTCGCGCAACGTGCACGTGTCCTCCACCTGGAGGCGCTCGGTGCCGTCCCTGCGGTACGCGAGACGCGACGTGACGGGTGATGCGTCAGTCAGATGCGAGCGCGTGGGGACGCTCGAGTCGCGCGCCAGATCTGGGGGAAACCAGGGAAGGAAGGGCGGGGAGACGCGTCCCGGCGAGGCGAAGGAGGGATGCGCGGACCCGCCGCGACGTACCTGGTGCGTAGACGCAATAAGATGGGCATGGTCTCGCCGTCCGTACCGACTTGCGCAGCCTGAAGTGTCTCTGCGGCACCGAGGGCCGAAAACGTCGTCACGCTCGCGGCCGAAAAGTGCTCGAAAGTCTGTTCGCGTTTTTCACTTTCCCGCGCACCCCATGTTCCTAGGGATATCCCTACCCTACCTCCTCGCGGCGGCGCTCGCGCTCGCTCACGCGACCACCGCCGCAGCCATACTCTCCCCCTCCCCTCAGGGCGTGCACCTCGCGTTCGGGCTCGACGACGACAGCATGGTCGTCGGGTATACGACGCTCGAGAACGAAGCCTCGGTCGTGGAGTACCGGCTGGTCGGCGAAGACGGCCCGACCCTCCACGCTTCGGGCGTATCCCGGCCGTTCGTGGACGGCGGCGAAGAGAAGCTGGTGCGCTATGTGCACTTCGCCACCTTGCGCGGTCTTCGCGCGGGTGCGGCGTACGCGTACCGCGTGGGCGTCGGCGCCTCGAGAGGCGCTTTTTTGAACGCGGCGCTCGCGAAAACGAACCCGCCGCGCGAAGAGAAAAGCGCTTCCAGGTCCTTCTCGCGCTGGTTCGCGTTCCGCGCGAAGCGGTCAAAGGCACAGGTCACGCCTTCGTCCCCCCTCCGGATGCTCGCTTGGTGCGACGTCGGTCACCTCGAGTCCGCGAGCGCGATACGCGCGGTCGTGCGCGAGATCCACGGCCCGGACGGACCGCGCGAGTACGCGCCTCCCGTCGGGAAAACGAAAACGCGCGACGCGACGAGTGACGAAACCGCCTCCATTTTTGCCTTCCCGGACGCGATGCTGCACTGCGGCGACTTGGGGTACGACCTAGACGACTCCAACGGGCGCAACGGCGACGCGTTTCTCCAGGACATAGAGCCCATCGCCGCGTACGTGCCGTACATGGTGAGCGCGGGAAACCACGAGCGCGCCTATAACTTCTCGCACTACAAGGCGCGCTTCCGAATGCCTTTCGGACGCAGCCGCGCGGCCGGCAGGGCGACGGAGCGCGACTCCCAACTTGCGAACCGCGACAACCAGTACTACAGCTTCGACCTCGGGCCCACACACGTGGTGGCGTGGAACAGCGAGGCGTTCTTCCAGCCTGAATACTTCGACGCGGCGTACGCGCGCCGGATGGTCGACTGGCTGGCGAGGGATCTGCGGAGCGTGAACCGCTCGAAGACGCCGTGGGTCGTCGCGCACGCGCACCGTCCCATGTACTGCGCCGCATCGCGAGCCTCACGAGAACGCGGACGTCTCACGCTTCGGGGCGAGCCTCTCGATCGCGTCGCGAAGCCCCGATGCGACGCGGAGAAAGAAGCCGCCAGGCTCGGGATCATGAGCGGGACGGGCCGCGCTTCCCGTTCGCCCGGCGACGCGATGAACGTGGAGCGCCTGCTGTACGACCACGGCGTCGACCTCGCGTTCTTCGGGCACGTCCACGACTACGAGCGGTTCTTCCCCGTGTACGACGAGGCGGTCGAGATGGCGGGCGTGACGACGGCGGCGAGCGAGGACGACGACCCCGCCGACGCCTACTTCCAGCCCCACGCCACCGTGCACGTCACCACCGGCAGCGGAGGGAACAAAGAGATGCTCGACGCGTCTCGAGTCGCGAAAGAAGCCGAGAACGACGCAGTCCGACCCCCTCGGCGCGGCCGATGCGCGAACGCCGTCGGACGTCATCGCGCGGCGCCTTGGTGCGCGTTCGCGAGCGGCTTCGCGCCGAAGGCGTCGCTCGGCGAAACCTCGGATTTCACGTTTTCGCGCGTCATCGTTCTCTCCGACGCGGTTCTGAGGTGGGAACAGGTGAGCGCCGGGGACCCCTCCGACGACCGGAGCCAGTCTTCGAAGGTCATCGACGCGTTCACGATCGTCTCGCCGACGCACGGCGCGTTCGCGCGGCTCGGTCCGCGAACGGACGACGCGGCGGCGGCGGCGCGGTGAACGGCGAGACAAACGCGCGCCGGAGCGCGCGGAGACGTCGTCGCGCGAAACCTTCAACTTGTCTACATCGTCTAATACAGCGTGATACGCGTTTGCGCGCGCGAGAGCCGCGATCCCGCTTCGACGGTTCATCAGCGAGGCTCGCGTTCGGATTCGGGTATTCATACTGTCGGCGCGTTCGACGCCGAAAGAGTAGATACCCTTAGCTATGCTTCTCACGCGTCGTCCACGGGCATCGTCTCCGGGTACCGAGCGTCGTGCGGCGTCGGGGCGCCGTAGACGAGCGTGTTCCAGGTTTTCTGTTTCCGCTTCGTGTTGATGTACCGGTCGAGCTTCGAGCTCCCATCTTTGAGCCCCTTGTTCACGACGGCGACGGTGCGGTGCACGCGCTCGAGCGCGCCCATGGGCTTCTGTTCCACGAACGTCGCGACCAAGTGCCAGTGGGGAAATTTTTTCAGCCAAAACATGACGTTCAACGCCGCGAGCGTCTTCCACTCCTCCTCGAGCGCGCGCTCGGAGTCGTCGTCCACGTGGTTCCGGCCGATGGTCTGGTCGAACCACAGGAACCGCACGAAGGCCACGTCGATACCCTCTTTCGCCGCGAACCTTTTCTTGACATCCGCGAGGGTATCGCTGCCGTCGTCCATGATGTCCACCTCGCGGTAGTGCGTCAGGTGATCCATGGAAACGTGATTGCTCACCGCGTGCGTCACCTTGATGCGGAGGGTGATGCGCTTCGGCGCGGGGGTCTCATCCGCGGCGGCGGGCGCGCGGGCGTGCTCGGTGGTGGCAGTCATGGGCTCTGTGAGGGTGCGGAACGTCAACGGGTACGCGCGTGCGTCGCGGGGGTCCCTGCGCGAGAGTGTGTGGCGGGAACGGGAAGCGGCGCGCGCAACCTCGGACGTAACGCCTCGGCGGACCCGAGGAGGCGAGCGGTTCGGCATTTTTCAGACGTCGATACACGCCGCGGCGTTGGCACTGAGGGGAGGTTTCAATTTTCGTCACAGGCACGTCTTCGCGTAGTCCCTGACGCACGCCTCCCAGTTCACGCACGCGACGCCGTTTTCTCCCGACACGGCATCCAGCGAAGGAATCTTCCCGCCGCCGTTCTTGTCCACCGCCCCCCCGGCGCATGCGCCCGGCCTGGCGACGTTTTCCGCCGCCGCGGCGGCGGCGACGGCGGCGGCGACGGAGACGGCGGCTTCGCGAATCGTCGACGTCGGCGGGTACGCCGCGCCTTTTTTCAAGTCTTCTTCCGTCACGAGACCGGCCAAGGCGAGCGCGGCGGCGAGGAACATCTTGTCCGTGACCGCCGACGCGCCGCTCGCCAAGGTTCCGAGCGCGACGCCGGGGAAAACGAACGCGTTGTTCGCGAACCCCGGCCTTCGCTGTTCCGAGACGCCGTTTTTGTCGGTGAAAACGAGGTCCGGGAATTTCGTGCCGCTCGCGAACACGGCGCGACCCCCGGACCACTCGTACGCCTGCGCGGCGGTGCACTCCGCCCGGGACGTGGGGTTAGAGAGCGCGAAGACGATCGGGCGGGCGTTCTGCTTCGCCATCTGCGCCACCACCTCCCGCGAGAACGCGCCGGGGATGGCCGCCGCGCCCACCAGCATCGAGCACCGCGTCGCCGCGACCACGTCCGCCAGCGACGTCGGGTCGAAGGATCGGTTTTTAAACATTTCCGAGACGTCCGCCGCGAACGGCGCTTTGTCCGGGGACAGCGCCCCTTTGTCCGCGGGACGCCCGTCGTACACCAGCCCTTTGCTGTCCACGAGCCAGATGCGTTTCCTGGCGTCCTCGACGCTCAACTCGGGGTCGGTCTCGGTCATGGCGAGAACCAACAGGTTCGCCGCGCCCACGTTCGCCTGCCCCGCGCCGAAAAACACGACTCTCTGCTCAGCCAGCCGCGCGCCGATCGCGCGGCACGCCGCCGACGCGCCGGCGACGGTCACCGCCGCCGTGCCTTGTATGTCGTCGTTGATCACGACGGTGTCGCCGCGCTCGCGGAAGCTCTGCAGCACGCGGAACGCGTTTCTCGGCGCGAAGTCCTCGAAGTGCACGAGGACGCCGGAGCCGTACCGCGCCCGCAACGCCGCCGCGAGCTCCGCCAGCAGAGCGTCGTACTTCTCGCCGCGTTCGCGCGGGCGCCGGTCGCCGACGTAGAGCGGGTCCGACAACAACGTCTCGTTGTTCGTGCCCGTGTCGAGCTGGATGGGCAAGAGCCACTCCGGGTTCAAGCCGCACGCCGCGTACACCATGCTCTTGCCCGCGCTGATGCCCATGCCGTTCGCGCCCAGGTCGCCCAGACCCAAGATGCGCTCGCCGTCGGTGATCACGGCGACGCGCACGTCGCGCTTGGGCCACGACGCGAGCCGAGTCGCGACGCGGCCCAGGTCTGATAGGCAAATAGTCAGACCGGGCGGGCGCTGCACGAGCGTGCCGTACTGCAGGCACGCGTCGCCCACGGTGGGCGTGTACAGGAGCGGCAACAGGTCCGCGGTTTTCTCGCGTAGCAAAGCGTAAAACGTCCGCTCGTCGACGTTGAGCAAAGACGCGAGTTGCCTGTACTTGGTCATGGGCGACTCGCACGCCTCCACCGCCGCCCACGCGCGCGCCACCTCCGTGGCGGGCTCCGTCGTCGCGACGGGGAGCAGGCCGTCCAGCGCTCTTTTCGCGCGGTCGGCCGTCGCGAGGCCGTTATACACAGTCGGGTCGCGCAGAGTCTCGATCCCGACGGAGTTGAAAGGCGGCGGCGGCGGCGGCGCTCCGGGGCCGCGCGGCGCGGCGACACCCGAAGCCGCCGCCGCGGAGGCGGGCTGGCCGAGCGCCATCGCGCCGAGGCTCATCCCGAGGGAGAGCGCGGGGGGAGCGGCGAGCATCGCGCGGCGGGACGCGCGGGCCGTGGGGACGAGCGCGCGTTCTTGGTCCGCGGCTTCGCTCTTCCGGACGTCCTCGACGGCGTCCTCCGTCGACTCCGCGGGCGCCTCCGCGGCGCGCGCCGCGACCACCCTCGCGAAGCGGGTGCCCACCGCGGGGGCGACGACGGGCGGCGTGCGTCTGCTCGCTGTGCATGCCGCCGCGCGCGGGGGGACGACGACGCCTCCGCGCGCGGACATTGCGAGAGGTACGCAAGCCGCCATGCGCGTCGTCCGGGGGTCGACGGGGGCTTCGCCGAGGGTCCGGTCGGGCGCGTGGGGCGATGTGGTGTTATCCGGCGGATCGTCCCGTGGCCACGTGTCGCGCGAAGACGCTGATATTGTGACGAGGTGGAGTCGTGAAGGGAAAAACTCGTCTGTATATCACGCGCCGCTCTCACTGGAACGTCTCCTGGTGCTTCAGCCGCATGTTCACGAAGAACGACTCGATCTTGGCGTAGTCCGGGGCGCCGTACTGCTTCGCCATCGCCTCCATCGCCTCGACGGAGGGGTACGGGTCCTCCTCGTAGTGCGCGGTCAGCTTCTCGATGAGCTGCGCAGAAAAGAAAGCGAAACGGGTTTTCGGCGTTTTCGTGTCAGTAACGTTTCGTCATCCCGAGCCGGACGGTCGAGGTCGTGGGACGGTCGGAGAGGAGAGTGGACATCTCGTCGGAAGAACCGCGAGGCGCGAGCACACGGAGAACGCGCGCGTGATGCGTCTCACCTCGTATCCTTGGTTCGTGAACCACAGTCCCGGGGTGGGGGTGAAGAGCTGATCCGGGATGAGGCTGCCTGCGAGGCGCGAACGCGGGAGGCGAGAGGGCGTCAGCGGATCCTCGGGACGCGCCAACGACACGCGACGGGTGACGCGTGATGCGCACGACCGGTGGTGTCCCGCGAGGGCACGCACCGAGGTACGTCGTGCGCCCTTTGCCGGTCTCTTTGTCGTAGAAGGTGATGGACGGCGCGAGAGGGTCCATGGCGAACGCGTCGACGCGAAGGGTGCCGCGAGAAGTGGACGGGGCGTTTCTCTCGGGGGTCCCGAAAAGTTTTTAGCGAAAAAGTGTCCCCGCCACTCCCGAGGCGGAAGAACGCCACGCGCCCGACACGCGCGCACGAAGCATGGGACTCGACCACCGCGTCCAGGGGTCGTCGCGCTCCGAGACCCGTGGGCTGGTCGCGGCGATCATCAACTCGTTCAATGAGACCGGGAATCCGCCCGTGGCGCGTGTCCAACGCGCGATGCCCGCGCCCTTGCCTCCTTGGCGAAACTTACACATCCGATGGAAAGACGACGGGTCGTGCGTCCCCGCGGCGTCGCCGACCGCGCCCACGCCCACGCCTGAGAACGCGCCCGGGGCCATCGACCAAGCGCATCCCCCCCGGCCGGCGTCGCCCACGCCCCGGGATCAGCGTAAACGCCCGCGCGAGGACGTTCCGGCGCTCGGTGACCTTCCCAGCGGTCCGGCGACGAGGAAGACGAATGGTCAACCCTCAGACGACGAGGAAGACGAGGCAGACGTCTCTCGACCACCCGTCGGCCCTCGGCGCGGTCCGAGTTTTTCCGAGGCGCTCTGGGACCCCGACCTCGACCGGCGGCTCGGCCGCATTTTTCGGCTGCGCGTCGACCGCGACGGGAACCCTCGCGGCGACGCCGGCTTCGCGGACGACAAGTACCCGCTGCGGTGGGTGCGGCTGGTGACCACCGAGCACCAGCTGGCGAGCGGAAACCGGCCGACCGGCGAGTACGCGGCGTGCGCGACGGAGGAGAACACCTGGGAAGCCGCGAACCGAGCGTTTTCGCGGCGCGAGTCGCGCGAAAAAAAAAAGAGGGGTTTCCGAAAGAGACCCGTCGTGTTTTACGAGTCGCTCGATCTCGAGTCTCTGGAATCCAAGCACGACGTCGAGTACCTGGACCTGCACCGGTACCCGCACCCGGGCGAGCCGCGCGTCGCCGCGGCGGACCCGGAGGCGGACGAAAAGTACGGCGGAGACGGCGAACGGAACGAGAACCGATCGTCTCGCCGAGACGAACGACCGCTGATGTGGAGCGCCGTCGCGGGCCTGGCGAGCCTGGCGGCCGTCGCGCCCGCCGACACGACCGCCGACGCGAGACTAACGGGCGCGACCGCCGGGGAAAAAGCGCCGCCGGAAGCGCCGGGGTCGCCCGAGCGCGTCGCGCGCCGCGCGCCGCGCTCCGTGCCGCCGCCGCCGCGTCGTCAAAAAAGAAACGGACGGACGAACGAACCGAGAGGCGAGACGAACGGAAACTTGCGAAGCCTCTGCTTCAAGCGAAGCCTCGCGGACCGCATCGCGCCCGACGTCGTCCACGCGGACGACGACGGCGTCTATGTGCCACACTCTCCCGCCTCCAACGCGCGCGCGGTGGGTTACGTAGGGTTCTCGAAACCCGCGTTCGCGTTCGGGGAGGAGGACGAGGACAGGACCATTCCGCCCCAGGCTGAGGCGGCTGGGGCAGCCGGGGCTCTCGCGCGCGCTCTTCGCGACGCCGGGACGAGCCGATCGCCCCCGTCGCTCGTCCCGGCGGGGAAAAGAAAAAGCAAGCGCGGTTCGTCTCGCGCGTCGTCGCTTTTCGCGACGAAACAGCCGCCGGCGCGCGCCACCGGGTCCGCTCCCGTTTGCGAGGATCCCCTGCGCGAGGAGGTGCGCCGGCTCCGCCTGCGGATCGAGCTCGTGGACTGCCGTCTGCGGATCGAGCGCGAAGAGCGACGCCTGAACGAGACCCGGCTGATGGCGGCGCTCCGCGAGGCGCGGCGCGCGACGGCGCGCGCGCGCGCCGACGTCGAGCGAATCGCGGCGCGGCGATGAGAAAACAGGTTTTGGCGCGCGGACGAGACGCGCCGCTCCGCGTTCGAATCGCTTTTTCGTAGCTACGGAACCGATCGCGACGCGACATCCGACGCTCTGAGCGACACGTCCCGAAACGCGCGGCGGACGGCGCGGACGGCGCGTGGAGCCGACAAAAAATCGGTTCGCGAATCGACCGACACGACGACCACCTTCTACGAGTACGAAGCACTTTGTAGTAGGTATTGATACTGTACAAGAAAGGCTCTCGTTCTCATCATTTGACTTCGATCCCCCCCGGGACGACGTCGGCGTTTTTGCCGCTCCGCGAGACGCCGGCGCTCCGCCTCTGCGCGTCGATGTCGCTGGCCACCTCGCACGCCTCCGCCTCCTCGCTGTCCCCCGCCCAGTCGCACGAGTCCGACGTCTCGCCGCGCGCGACGTCCGCCTTGCCGTCCGCGACGCGCAGGTCCGCGGTCAGGTCCGCCAGGTTCACGAAGTCGCCGCTGTCCGCGCTGCTCACGTCCCACGACCCGCTGTCGAAAAAGTCCCCCTCGTCCACCGTGGTGAGCATCTGGTCCTCGGGCGCGTCCGACAGGCTGCTCAGGTCCAGGCTTGGCCCCGCGATCTTCAGCGCCAGGTCCACCGCGAGCGGCGTGAGCGCCATAGACGCGATCACCACCACCACGAGCAGCTCGTCCAGGTTCTGCGGGAACAGAGAGCCGGCGCCCCCGCTGGTGGCTTGTCC
>MDSV01142731.1_pt1 | contig 33516 bp, 35 predicted proteins | sample 810851 | NCBI WGS metagenome assembly MDSV01 (sample SAMN05326640, study PRJNA326480) | marine metagenome | isolation source: seawater | place: Atlantic Ocean: North East | collected 2012 | reverse complement strand
GCATGAGCATCTGCTCTTATAATAATATCGCCTTTTGATTTTTCAATTCCTATGTTTAAACCAGAAGACTGTATTTTATTCAAGTTCTTATAAATTTTAATATTATTGTTGTTTTCAATTATATTGTTAACTTTAGACACAGTAGAATCTGTACTCCCTCCATCTATAACAATAATTTCAAATAAATTTTGGGGATAAGTATTATTTAACAAAGTACTTATTGTATTTTCGATATAATTTTCTTCATTATATGTTGGAATTAATACTGAAACATAAAATTGATAATTTTTCATGATTAATAAAATATCCTTCCAAAATTATTTTTCAAATATAACATATGCTTTTTTGATAATGGATTTCGCCTGGATTGAATACTTTTACGTATTCCTAACTTGATTCCAACAAACCAATCTTTCAATCTAAATTTAATTATAGAAACTAATAAATAATAAATTGTCCAAATAAAAATATAACTAATTGCGTATAACAAACTTAAATTTTTATAAGCAGTTAAAATACGATTTGCAATAAATAAATTAAGAGAATTCAAATTATTATCATTATCATCAATTACTGATTTCCTTGGAAAATGATTAGCTTTAAATTCAGGATGAAAAATAAGCTCATAATTATGCCTTATAATATTGTATGAAAAATCTAATTCTTCATTCCCCCAAAGAAATAATTCGTCAAAATTTATATTTTTATCAAAAAGAGATTTTCTGCAAGCAAAAGCTGCGCCTATAAAATAGGAAACATAATTAACATTTTTTGTTAATGAAGAATCAAAGTAAGTATGATATTTATTAAAAGGAATTTGCTTTACAGACTTTTGATTTAAATTGACTGTATTCGACTCGCTATTAATATAATAATCTGGACTTAAAATTGCAGTAATATTAAATGCTATTAGTGCCAATTTAGTATTTGACTCAAATAATTCAAATAAAACACTAAGATTTAATTTTTTATCGATCTGAACATCGTCATCTAAAAATATGAGATACTTTCCATTAGCAAGGTTAGCTAGTTTATTTCTAACACTAGATATACCTAAAGAAGATTCGTTTTTATAATATTCTACAAATTTATATCCAGATACAACTGACGTATAATCTTTTGTTGAGCCATCATCTAAGACTAATATTTCATAGTCTATACCTTTCAAATTTAAATTACTGATAGCCAATATATTAGCTTCCAAATCATCAGGCCTATTTTTAGTTGGAATTAAAAAAGATAAAATCAATTGTCTCCTCTAAGTATTGAACAAATGTAAATATCTGTCTGCAACTTCTGGTGTGTAAAATCTCTTTAAGAATAATTTTGATTTTTTTAATTTCAGAATCATTTCTTGTTTGTTTTTTAAAGCATATATCATTGACTGTGATAATTGATTACAGTCATCAGGTTTGACTAAAAGACCATATTCACCGTTTTGAATAGTATCAGCAGGGCCAGAATCACAATCTGTAGTTATCACAGGACAACCAACGCCCATTGCCTCAATTAATACATGTCCGGGGCCTTCCCATCTAGAATTCATTACAAACAAGTCGCTATTCTTAATGTATTTATAAGGATTTCTTTTATATCCAAGAAATTTAACTGAATCATCTAACTCCAATTCCTTTTTTAGATTATTCAGCAAATAAAAATCTTCGCCATCTCCAATAATTATTAATCTAGCAGATGAGTCAATTTCAATTACATTCCGAAATGACTTAATTAAATTATCAAAGTTTTTCTGATAAGTTAACCTCCCAACAGCAATAATTTTTTTTAATTTTTTATCTGCATACCACTCATCTATTATTTCTTCATTACTTTGAGTAATAATACTTTGATCAAGAACTGCATTACTAATAACATTGTAGTGTATATTTTTTGAAATTTTGTATTTTTTATCTAAATAATTTTTCATACTTTCATTTGGAATTACACACTTAACATTTTTAATCAATTTTGAAAAAAACAAATTCATAGTAAATAAATTTGATCTTGGTAGACCTTGTATTGAAAACACTATTGTATTTTTAAATCTTACTAAGAAAAAAATTATAAGAGGGAAAATCGGGAAAAGACCTAATAGATAAGAACTACTTTTGTTTTTAAATAAATATATTAAGAATGGTATAGTTGAAAAAATAATTGCTAATATCATAGTGATTTTCCAATGAAAAAATCTGTTTTTCAATATGCTAAACAAGTTCCTATTTATTAGATATACTTTATCCAAATCATCTGAAGTGTGCCTATCATTCCATTCATCACCAATAATTAGTAGCTTAATTTTATGACCCTTGGAAGATAAATTATGGGCTATTTTGTAATAATTTAAATCTGTTCCTGCAGTACCATACTGAGGAGATATGATAGAAATAAATTTATTTTTCATCTATAACTTCTTGAACTAATTTAACAAATTGTTTTGAAACTGATTTAGAATCAAACAGTAACAAATGATCTTTCAATGATTTATCTTCATAGTCATTATTATTTTTTTTAATTAAATTTTCACATAAATAATTTGTAAATTGTGATTTTGAGTTAATATCTACAAGTTTTCCATATTTACCATTGCTTAACACTTCTGAAACACCTCCAGGAGAATTATATGAAATAACATTTAATCCAAAATGTAATGCTTCAATAATACTATTACCTAGTCCTTCAAATTTTGAAGTTGACAAATAGATATCACATTTAGACAAATACTTATACGGATTATTTTTTAAGCCTAAAAATTCTATCTTTGTAGTCAGATCCAACAAATTCACTTTTTCTTTAAGTTGTGAGAGATATGAGCCTTCTCCAATAATTAATAATTTGAATTTTTTTTCTGTATTTAAAGATGAAATGATATCAATCATATCAGAAATGTTCTTTTCATAAGAAATTCTCGAAACTGTCACTAAATACACACAGTCTTTTTCAAACTCATAGTCATTAATTTTGGCGACAGATAAATCATCAATTTTTTTACTTAAAACAGGATTATAAATCACTGTTGAGCTTACTCCTTTTGTTAGCTTATCTAATTCATACTTTGTTCCATAAGAATTGCAAATTATATGATCAGCATTGGAATATAGAAATTTAATTAATATTTTTAATACAATTCTTTTAAAAAAAGATATGTTTTTCAAATTCTCATTGACTGGTACTCTTTCTGATAAAATTAATTTGTTTTTATATCCGGCAAATAAGCATGCAATTATCACAATTATGTTTGCATAAAATTGTGAACAAATTATTAAGTGTGGGTTCTCATTTTTAATATAATTAACCAAATCAAAAATGACTTGAGACATTTTGGGTTTATCAAATGATTTTATATTAATATCATTTCTATCTTTGAATTTAGAATCAAGAAAAATATTAGTTCTAAAATCAACATCGTATCCTATGTTTATCAACTCATTTGTAAGAGTAATATTTGAATTCTCTACTCCTCCAAAATAAAAATTAGGGATAAAATTTAATATTTTTTTCTTATTCATATATACAATTTAAATCATAAATAAATAATAGTATATTTATATAGAGTTTAATTATTGATTTTAAAATAATTTAGTAAGAATTACTTTCTCCTCCGTCAATTGCAATTGAAGCACCATTAATCAATGAAGACAGATCTGAAGATATAAACGAAACTAAATTAGCAATCTCTTCTGGTTTACCTAATCTTCCGATTGGGCAATGTTCATTAATGAATTGAGCATATTTTTCTGGTTGTTCAGTTCGCATACTACTCCATCCAGTATCTTCAATTTCAATAGCTCCAGGAGCTATTGAATTAAAAGTAATTCCTTTTGAAACATAAAGTTTATTTTTTGAAAGATTTTTCATAAGAACTGTTTGAGACATTTTAGCCACATTAAACCAAGGTCTTCCAGCAGATTCTTTAGCATGAGAAGAAGTAATAGTGATAACTCTGCCCCAATTTTGGCTCATCATATAGGGTAAAAAATACTCTGTCATAATTCTGGTTAATTCGAAATTTTTATAAAACACTTGTTCCCATACTTCTTGTTTAGTATTTAATATGTCTTCATTGCCCCATCTTCCTCCTCCGCCTAAATTATTTATTAATATATCGACTTGACCTAAATTAGATTGAATTTCATTTAATAGAGGTTCCAAATTTCTATTTTCCAAAATATCAAATTGCATACCAAATATTTTTTTTGATTTGTATTTTTTTTGAAACTCACTTTTAGTTGATTCAACATTAGATTTAGTTCGTCCAAAAAAACCCACATTAGAACCATGGTCCAACAATGATTTTACAATTGCCTTGCCTATTCCGTGAGATCCTCCGGTAACTAAAGCAGTTTTATTTGCCAAATTATAATTAAGATTGTCCATATATTTTAAATATTCCTATACTATTTTTATAATCTCATACAAATAGTATACTAATTATCTGTATTTAAAATAATATTAATTAAGGATTGATATGAAATATATAGTGACAGGTGCAGCCGGGTTTATCGGATACCACACTGCAAAACAAATACTTGAGAATGGAGATAGTGTTATTGCAATAGACAATATCAATGATTTCTATGATACAAAATTAAAAATGAAACGCATACATTCTCTTGAAAAATACAATGATTTTTCTCTTGAAAATATCGACCTAACTAGCAAAAGTAATGTATTAAATTTAAATAAAAAAGTATCAAATATTAATGCAATCATCCACCTTGCAGCATTTGCAGGAGTGAGAACTAGTATTATTGATCCCTGGGCATATCAAGATAATAATGTTAATGCAACATTGAATTTACTAGAATTATGTAAAGCTAACAATATAAAAAATTTCACATTAGCTTCTACTTCAAGTGTATATGGAGATAACAAAAACATACCCACCAAAGAAACTGACATTTCGTCTTTCCCATTATCTCCCTATGCTGCTAGCAAAATATCTGCAGAATTATTAACGTACACATACCACTATCACTTTAATATAAATGCTGCTGTTTTAAGATTTTTTACTGTATATGGTTCATTTGGAAGACCAGATATGGTTATATTCAAATTTTTAAAATCAATCATTGACGATGATCCGATCACAATTTATGGAGATGGTGAACAAACAAGAGATTTCACTTATGTGTCAGATGTTGCAAATGCACTAATTAAATCAACAAATTCTAAAGGATACGAAATATATAATGTGGGTGGAGGAAATGCTATCACCGTAAATGAACTTGTTAGTGTTATTGAAAAATTTCTCAACAAAAAAGCAAGAATAAAATATATTGATCGAGATCCTTCTGATATAGAACACAGTTTGGCAGATATATCTAAAATTCAAAGTCTATTAAATTGGACACCTAAATATAATATAGAATCAGGAGTTAAAAAAACTGGAGAATGGTTTTTAGATAATTTGGATTTCATATCTTCGATAAAACTTCAAGATTAGTTTATTCTGTAATAAATTTAATGTTATATTTTGAAGTATACGTACTTGTTCTATAACGGTTTTTAATATTTTCAATTAACTCGGGACTATTTTGGGGTTGCAGGTCAATTTTTTCAATTTCATAATATTGTTCAAAGTTTAATTTTTTATCTGTATTAAATCTTTCAATTTCATTTAATTGAAATTGATTTCCTTTTATACTTTCAGGTAATGTATTTACATCTACTAAAAAAACGATATCATTTCTTCCTGAAATTATAGCTTCAGTTTCCAAAGTTATGACGTGTTCAATTATAAAATTTTCTGATAAATTTGCAATTAATGTTGAGCCTGGATCTATTTTGTCATAAATAAAAGTATTGATTTCTTTCCATTGGATCAGCTCACTTCTATTAGCTACTAAGTTCACAAACAAAACATCTGTAATTGGCACAATAATAAATAAAACAGTAACTAGTTTAAGTAATTTGAATCTCAAATTTGAAAAATTAAAAAATTTAACTAAGAAAAAAATCGATAATAGCGTAAACAATGCTAATGCTGACAATATTAAATTAAAATTGTATAACCAGTATAAACAAGGAATAGTCGCAATTGTAGAAATTATAATTGATTGATTAATTTTTATGGCGTGTTTATAAAATTTAAACATAAATATAAAAAACATAATATTAAGCATATTTATTGGAACTGCATATCTTCTTTGAATTAATCCAAATTCATAAATAACAAAAAAGTAAATCACAAATGTGAAAGTATAAAAAATAAGTAACATAATTTTAAAGTTACGATTACTATCATTTTTAGAAATAATCAGAATATCAACAATCAAAAATAAAAGCGAAAATATTAATATTGGAAAATAAATAAAATATAAATTACTAAAATACAATGGAAATTGTAATTTTATATAATCTATAAAGAAAAGTGAGAAATCAGGTCGGTTCACAACTAAATTTAATAAATAACTGTTACTCAAATCAATACTAAGAAAATAGATGAATATAAATAACAAGTAGTTTAAATTCATAATGAAAAATAGTTTGTTGTTTGCAATAAATTTCAAAATGTAATTTTTGAATGAATAACTTTTGATTTCATTAGATGAATACATTCTGAACAACACAATTAATGAGGCTCCTATTAAAAATGTTTCTTTAAAAAAAAGAGCGATAATAAAACTAAAAACTGCCAAATAATAATGAGTGTTTATTTTGGACAATGAATAGTAACAAGCAATAGAATAAAATAAAAAACCTGTAGATTCTGCTTTATTCCAATCAGTCCAAATTGAGGCTGGGTCTAAGATTAAAAAATAAATAAGTATAAATATAAACACGTGTGGCAAGTTAAATCTAATGAAAATTTTATGCCAAAGAAATACTGAAACAGACATCGATAGAACTGGTATTAATCTCCAAATAAAACTTATCTCAGGAGAAATTTTTGCTAATATCCAATATTGACTTAAATTAAGAAAACTTGCTCTTCCATAAAACAAAGATAATGATTTTACACTTTCAAATATATTACCAGGAACTATTCCAGCAGACTCGTAATAATAAGGCAAGGCAAGGTTATTATCATTAGAAAAAATCAAAAACATCCACGAAGTATCAAATCCTAAAGGTAAGTTTAGAAATGGGAAAACATATACCATCGTAGTTAATACAAAATAACTAAATAGTAATAAAAAATCGTTTTTTGAAATAGTTATCATTTACTTATTGCTGAATTTTTAGATTTCAAATTTAATAATAATATTGCAATGCAACCTAAGATAATATTACTTACAAATATCAAAGCATGTACTGTGGTAGCATAGACAAAAGAAATATTTTGATCATCAGTCCATAATAATAATCCAAACATCATTGAGACATGAAATGTTCCAATAGACGACGGGGTCACGGGAAAAATACTTGCTAAATTTGAAAGTAATATAGAAAAAATTAATATTTTAATTGGTATATTAATATCAAAGCCAGATGCAATCGTCAAAAATAAACAAAGTATCAAAAACCAATAAATCAACGTCAACAAAAAATTTCTAAAAAATTTTTTGTAATCACTAACCAAGTTCTTCAATATCATCGATACTTTTAACAAATAATCTAATATTTTAGACGGTATAGAATCAATTTTCAGGTCTGCTTTTTGTTTAATAAAAGCAAGAAATTTAGAAATGTAAGGCAACGAAAAAACTATACATAAAGAAACAAAAAACATTACTATTAAAATAAAGTAAGTATTTTCATTAATTAAATCTATATTTAAATTATTTGAATAAAGTTCGGGTAAAAATAACAAAATAATTGCAAAACAAAACAAAACAAAAACAAAATCTAAATATTGAGCAAAAAGTACTGTAGATGTAATTTTAGAATATTCTTTCATTAAATATTTCTTACTAATTAGTATTTTGAACATATCTCCCATTCTCATAGGAGCCAAAGAATTTACAGCAAAGCCTACAAAAGTAATCAAAATATAATTCTTTGATTTGTTTATTGCAATTTCAGAAGAAATATTAGCCCATCTAAATCCATGGACAATATACATCAAGGTTATAATAAAAAAAGAAGGGATAATCATTTTAAAATCAAAGTCGTTAAAAAAAGCTTTTGAAATTTGTAAATCAACATTTCTAAATGCAAAAAACATCAATATCAATGACAAAATCAAAGACGAAAATAATATTTTAGTTTTACCCTTATTCATACTTTAAATATAATCATATTTGAATAGGATATCTATTCAAGTTAGGGTATTGTTTTTTATAGTCTTCGAATTTTGAAATCATGTAATCTTCTAAATTGTTTTCAGTCAAAGCAGGATTATAAACACCTTTTTCGTTAATAAAAGTACCAATGTATCCTTCTTTGATTTTACTTAAAGATGAAATAAGTATCCTTTGTTCATATTCATTAATTCTATCGTTTATATTTTCTAAAGAATCACTAGTATTAACAGGTATTTCAAGAGATTCAATAATTTCTCCCAAATCTATATTTTGGTCTATAAAATGTGATGTGACAGCCTGTTTTTGATTCCTCAATATCGCCCATTGCATTGTATTCAAACCTCTATTTTCAGGAATAAAACCATGATGAATATTTAAAATTCCTCTTTTAAAAAGTTTGATTATATTATTTGACAAAATTCTAGCTCCGAGTATTATTCCTACATCGGGTTGTACTCTTTTAATATAATCAACAGAGTCATCAGAATTATGTTCCGCTCTAAAATAAGGTATATCAAGTGATTCACATAAATATTTAGTTGATTTAAGATCTTTAAAATTAGACTTAAATTGAATTTTGTTTTGAGGTAAATTCAATTTTTTAAATGGTTGTGAAATAACTACATCAGGCCTAATTTCGTTTGATATAAGGTTATTTATTCCTACATTGGTTTTAACATGCGGGAAATCATAAGCAAATACTATTATACGCATAACAAATCTATTCCATTTTATTTGCTGAATTTATCATTTCTAATGCAAATGATAATGATTTCAAACCTTCCCTACCATCAACAGAAAATTCACTGTTATTTTTAACAGCTGAAATAAATTCATCTAATTCTATTTTCAATGGTTCATCTCTTTTAAAACTCAATTTGGTCATCTTGCCTTCACTTGATCCTTTTAAAATATTCATAGTACCCCAATCTAAATCGTTATAATTATTTTCATACAAATTCAAATCTTGTGTAATAAAATTTATAGTTGCCAAACCTTCAGAACCAATAATCAACATTTCTCGAATTTTAATTGGAGAAACCCAATTAACATTAATATTTGCAATTTTATTATTTGGGAATGTTAAAATTGAGCTTCCTAAATCTTCATGTTTATTAGAACTATTAACTGTCTTAGATCTTGAGTAAATATTAATAGGATCTTCTTCAAATAAATATCTCAAAATATCAATATCATGAGTAGCCAAGTCTAAAAATACTCCAGTATCTAATTTCCTATTTGGGTTTGGCCCCATTCTATTAACATTAATTTGATAAATCTCTCCTAGAACATGTTCGTTCAATATTTTTTTTGTTTCTGTAACTACAGGATTAAATCTCTCAATGTGACCTACTCCTAAAATTACTTTTGACTTATCAGATAAATTGATAAGTTTTTCAGCATCAGAAACAAGATTTGTAATAGGCTTTTCAACTAAAACATTGATTTTTTTAGATATAAGTTTTTGTGCAACATCAAAATGGGAACCTGTTGGAACACAAATAGATACAATGTCCAGCCCAAGATCTAAAATTTCATCAACATTCGAATACAATGAAGGATTAGAATTCATAAAAGAATTTATATTAGATTTTTCAGCATCACAAATAGCAATCAAATCAACATCATGATGATCATTGTATATTCTTGCATGGTTAAAACCCATGTAACCATAACCAACAACTGCAGCTCTTAATTTATTCATATTTAAAATCCATTATTTTTTTAAGTTTTTTCTAAGATAATACAAATTTACAATTACTTCAAAAGCTCTTGATAATATTCCTGTTCTAGGTGATCTTACCTCTTTAACGCTAACACCTATCTCGTTTATTTTATGCCCTGATTTATAAATTCTATAAATTAATTCCTCATCAAAAACCAAAGATTTAGAGATAGTTTGTTTTTCATATTTTTGTGCTATTTCAGTATTATACAATTTTAGACCATGGGTATCTTTAAATGGCATACTAATAAAAAATGAAAGAATAAAATTGTATGCTAAAGTTCCTAGTTTCCTATACTTGGGTCTATTATCACCAGATCCTATTCTTTTAGATCCTATGATAAGATCATAATTGTGAGAAATAGACATAGCTGTATTTAAAAAATTTAAATCTATAAAATCTATAGAAAAATTAACAGTATATTTTTTAGATGACAATCTTATCCCTTCTCTTAAAGCATTGCCATAGTTAGGCTCTTTTAGATGAACTGTTTTAATATTAGGGAAACCAGATTCTAAACTTTTTGCAATTTTGTATGTATTGTCTATACTGCCATTTTCAATAATTAAAATTTCAAAATCGCTTGAAAATTTTTGTAAAGAATAATACAAATTTTCAATTGTATCGTTTAAAATTTTTTCTTCGTTATAAACCGGAACTATAACGGACAAAGAGTGTTTAAATTTACTCATTAAAAAACTCATTTATAGAGCTAATAACAAAATCGAGGTCATCAACTGTGAGTTTTGGATGTACAGGTAAAGATAAAACATTTTTTGAATTCAAATCAGAGTTCAATAACTCCGAATCTATTATCGAATTGTCTCTTACATGGTCAAAATGACTAACTGGATTTGGATAATACACAACTGTTTGAATATTTTTGGAATCTAGGAAATCTTGCAACTTATCTCTATTTTCATGATCAGTTCTAATCGTATATTGATTGTAAGCATGGAAATATTTTTCATTGGAGAATGGAATTTCAACATATTTACTCAGTGCTCTATCGTAAATTCTTGCATTTTTTATTCTTAAACCAAGCATCAAATCCAGTTTTTCAAGCTGAGATATACCGATTGCTGCCTGCAGTTCGGTCATTCTAAAGTTATAACCCAATGCAATATAATCATATCTTGATTTCCCCATGCCATGGTTACGTATTAATAATAATTTTTCATATAAATTTTCATTATCAGTACATACCATTCCTCCTTCACCTGTAGTTATATTTTTTGTTGGATAAAAGGAAAAACATCCGGCACCATAACTGCCAACTTTTTTATTTTCAAATTCTGCTCCCAATGACTGGCAAGCATCTTCAATAATCATAAGATTATATTTGTTTGATATTTTTTCAATTACAGACATATCGCATGATAATCCATACAAATGAACAGGCATAATTGCTTTGGTATTTTTAGTAATATGCTTTTCGATTTTTGTTACGTCAATATTGTTTGTAATCGTATTTATATCAACGAGTACAGGTTTAGCACCTACTGATAATATTGAGTTTATTGTGGCAACAAATGTAAATCCAGTAGTGATAACTTCATCGCCTTTTCCTATGCCATTAGCTAAAAGTGCCATTTGTAAAGCCGTTGTACCGGATGAAGTGGCAACAGAATATTTAACACCTAAATATTTTGAAAATTCTTCTTCAAAATATTTAACTTTTTCACCTTGAGCTAATTGTCCTGATTTTAAAACATTTTCAACTGCTTTTATTTCATTTTCGTCTATATAAGGCTGAGATATATTTATCATTATTATACTTTGGTTATTATCTTTAATAATTATAATACTAAAATATTTTATTAGCTAAATTAAAAAGAAAGCATTATTGAAACTTAACGTTTTCTAAACAAAATACCTATATTATTTTCCTGTAAAATTAATGATAATAAATCTGTGCTAAATAATAAATGAGATATGAACAACATATTAATAGAAAAAATTAATAAAAAAGAGGCTGAAATTTGTGTGATTGGATTAGGTTACATAGGATTACCTCTATCTTTGTCTTTTGCAAATTGTGGTTTTAAAGTACTAGGCATAGATATTGACAAACAAAAAATCGAAAATCTTAACCAGCAAATCTCATACATATCTGACATAAGTAATGAGGATCTTAAAAATACAATTTCAAATCAAAAAATAGAATTCACATCAGATTATCATAATATAACTTCGTGTGATGCTATAATAATTTGTGTACCCACCCCTCTAAATAAGACTAAAGATCCTGATATCTCATATATAGTTGCGGTAGCAGAAGAAATTGCCAAATATGATATTTCTAACAAACTTATATCCTTAGAAAGCACAGTTTATCCGGGGGCCACAGAAGAAATAATCCTACCCATACTTTCGCAAAATTCTAAATTTAATGTAGGTAAAGATTTCAATGTTATTTTTTCTCCAGAAAGAATTGATCCTGGACAAAAAAATTGGGATTTGAAAAATACTCCCAAAGTAATTGGGGGAATAACAAAAGAATGTGGAGAACTAGGCATGAATCTCTATAACTGTGTCAGTGAAAAAATAGTACAAGTATCATCTACACGTGCAGCAGAAATGACAAAACTATTAGAAAACACATTTAGAGCAGCAAATATTGGTTTAATTAACGAAATGGCAATATTATGCCAAAAATTAGACTTAGATATATGGGAAGTAATTGAAGCTGCGAAAACTAAACCCTATGGATATATGCCATTTTATCCAGGGCCAGGTCTTGGTGGACATTGTATTCCTGTAGACCCTAGATATTTAGAATGGAAATTAGAAACACTTAACTCTGAATCTAAATACATAAAATTATCCGAGGAAATTAATTTTTCGATGCCACAATACGTTGTAGACAGAGCAAAAGAAATAATTAGCAAAAATAAACTAGAAAATAAAATAACCATAATTGGGGCAACTTATAAAAAAGATGTCTCTGATATAAGGGAATCTCCAGCGATAGATATAATGCAGATACTTCATGATGAAAAAATACCTTTTAACTACAATGATCCATACATACATGAAATAAAACTATCTAACAAAACTTACTATTCTGAATCTATAAACAATTTGAATAACAATCAAATTTTAGGGATTATAGTTACAGATCACTCATCTTATAATTGGTCCGAATTATCTGAAAATTTCAAATTCATTTTTGATACCCGAAACGCTCTTAGAAATTTTAACAAGCAAGATGTGAATATATTCAAACTGTAAAAGCAATGCAAAAAATAAGTTCGAATCAAAAATTTATTCCAAATTTTAAAGAATTATTACAATACAAAGATTTGTTATATTTCTTAGTGCTAAAAGATATAAAATCAAGATATGCTCAATCCATCATAGGCGTTGGATGGGCAATAATACAACCAGTGTTTTTCATGATAATATTCACTATTATATTTGGCAGGTTAGCAAAAATAGAATCAGAAGGTCTTCCTTATGCCATATTCAGTTTTTGCGCATTAGTACCTTGGACATTTTTTGCAAATGGTGTAACTGATTCTACAAATAGTTTAACATCAAATATTGGAATGATAACAAAAATTTACATACCAAGAATATTATTACCATTGTCAGCAATCATAGGAAAAAGTATTGATTTTTTAATTGCATTTATAATTCTAATTATTCTGCTCATTTATTACCAAATCAATCCAGGTATAAAAGTATTATATGTATTCCCTTTTATTCTACTTTTAAGTATATCTGCTTTAAGTGTTGGTACGATACTAACAACACTAGCAGTCCAATATAGAGATATAAAATACGCACTTCCTTTTGGCATTCAAATTCTTATGTACGCATCACCAATAGCTTTTAGCTCGTCTATGATCCCTGAAAATTATAGATTTATATACGCAATTAATCCAATGGTAAGTGTTATAGAAGGTTTTAGATATTCCTTTTTAGGAACAGGAGTTTTAAGTGTTGAAATGATTATATCAAGTTCACTATCTTCGGTATTTATACTTGTACTTTCCTTAATCTATTTTACAAAAACCGAAAAATCATTTGCGGATGTTGCTTAATGAATGAAACTGTAATTAATACAACAAATATATCGAAAAGATATGTTATAGGAAATAAAAACTCTAAGCCAAATACATTAGCCGGAGAAATAATCAACTTTTTAAATACTCCCATAAGAAATTTTAAAAAACTGAGAAGCCTAACTAATAACAAAAATAATACAACTACAATTTGGGCGCTAAAAAATATTAATGTCCAAATAAAAGAAAAAGAAATAATAGGAATTATTGGATCTAATGGATCGGGTAAAAGTACGCTCCTTAAAATACTTAGTAAAATCACAACTCCGACTAGTGGCGAAGCATTTATAAAAGGTAAGGTTGGAAGCCTTCTGGAAGTAGGTACAGGTTTTCACGACGAGCTGACTGGAAGGGAAAACATATATTTAAACGGTACTATACTAGGTATGAATAAAAAACAAATAAATAATAATATTGACAACATAATTAATTTTTCTGGAGTGAAAGAATTTATTGATACTCCAGTAAAAAGATACTCAAGTGGCATGAGAGTCAGATTAGCCTTTTCTGTTGCTGCTTATCTCGAACCAGAAATATTAATTATTGATGAAGTTTTAGCAGTAGGAGACGCAAGTTTTCAAAAAAAATGCTTGGGAAAAATGGATGATGTAGCCAAATCAGGTAGAACTGTATTGTTTGTAAGTCACAACATGGAAGCAATAATGTCATTATGCACTAGAGTAATTTGGATAGATAAAGGTGAAATAATTCGTGATGGAAATCCAACATCAGTAGTAAATGAATACTTAGAAACAACAAGTACGCTATCTAATACAAACATAAATTTAGAAAAGATATCACAAAGAGGTGGGGACGGATCAATCAAGTTCACAAATCTAAAAATAATGAATAGTAAAATGATTGAAAAATCACAATTCAATGTTGGTGAAAAATTAAATCTTTTAATATCATTGAAATCAATCGAAAAAGGATTAATTAACTCAAATCTAGCTATTAAAGTAATTATCAAAAATCAGAATAATAGCAATGTATTAAATTTTAATAATGAATCCGCAGGTAAGCAAATTAATCTTTTAGAAGGAACAAATAATATATTATTCACAATACCTAAGCTTCCATTAGGTCAAGGAATTTATTCCATAAGCTTAGAGGCATGGGCAAATGGAGGGAAATCTGACACAGTGGGTAATATATGCGTATTTGAAACAATTCCCGGAGATTTTAATGGATTAGGAATTCCAAACTTAGATCACACTTTGTTCTATGCAAATTCTATATGGGAACAAGAATAATGGAAGCAATTATTTTGGCAGGAGGACAAGGAACTAGAATGCAAAAAATCGAGCATAAAATACCTAAAGTAATGCTAGAAATCAATGACAGACCATTTTTATATTGGATAATAAAACAACTTCAAGCAAACAAAGTAAATAAAATAATTTTATGCCTTGGGATTAAACACGAGCAAATTACAAAATCATTTGATAAGTATAATTTTGAAAATATTGAAATAAGCTACTTTATTGAAGATCAGCAGTTAGGTACAGGAGGCGCTTTAATCAAAGTGCTTAATTTAATTAAAAACAATAATTTCATTTTTATGAATGGAGATTCAATTTTCAACATTCCAATTCAAAAGCTTTTCAAAGAGCATACAAAAAATCAAAATGATCTAACATATTCCATAAAAAAATTACAATTACAAAATACAGAATATGGTGGGATTTCTATAAAAAAGAACGGTGAAATTGTATCTCATAAAATGGGAGCTAATTCAAAAAACAAACTTATAGATGCGGGGCTAAGAGTTATAAGTAAGAAAGCGATTGATAAAATAATAAAACAGTCACAAAACAAATATCCAATTTCTTTTGAAAATGATATTGCTCCAGAATTAATAAAAAATCATAAAGTCAGAGGATTAGTATATGATTTTGATTTTTTTGATATAGGTAACCCTGAATCATACAAGTATACAAAAACAAATTTTGCTAAAATAAAAAATCAGATGTATTGCTATGAATAAAAACAAACTAAAAGCTCAAGTCGAGAATTATATAAAAGAGTCCAACTCTGTATCTTCAAATACAGCAAAAATTGCTCAAGAAAAAATTGTTGAGGCTTCATTCCTTATATCTGAAACCCTTAAATCAGGGAATAAAATTATGATTTGTGGAAATGGAGGTAGCGCCTCAGATGCAGGTCACTTGGCAGCAGAATTTACTAACAAATTTTCCAACAGTATCGTTCGAAAAGGAATGGCTGCTATATCCTTAAGTTCAGATAGTACATTCATTACTGCACACTCAAATGACTTTAGCTTTGATACTATTTTCTCCAGGCAAATAGAATCCATAGGCCAAAAAGATGATATTTTAATATTAATAACTACAAGTGGTAAGTCAAAAAATATAATTAAAGCAATTAATCAAGCTAATAATATGAATATTAATACAATATTACTTACAGGTAATAATAATCATCTAAATGAACTTACTACATTAACTGTCAATATTGAAAGTGATAATACACAACACATCCAAGAATCAATGCTTAAAATTGAACATTTATTAATACATTTCGTTGAACAAATTATCTACAACTAATGAAAATACAATTACCAAAACATTTAAAGAAAATCAGAGAATCAGTTTATACAGCTGATGATTTAATTGATTTTGAAAATGAAGTAAAAGAACATTACGAAAATGGAGAAATAAAAGCTCCAATTCATTTGTCAAAAGGAAATGAAAATCAATTGATAGAAATATTTAAATATATATCTGAAGACGACTGGGTTTTTTCTAGTTGGAGAAATCATTACCATGCCCTACTGCATGGCGTAAACAAGCAAAGTTTACTTAAAGATATAATATCAGGACGCAGTATGAATACTAATTCAATCAATCCTAAATTTTACTCTTCTTCAATAGTAGGTGGAATAATACCTATTGCAACTGGAGTAGCTCAATCAATTAAAATCCAAAATAAAAAAAATAAAGTGTGGTGTTTCATTGGAGATATGACATACGAAACTGGAATATTTCATGAAAGTTATAAATTTTCAAGAAATTTCGAACTTCCTTTAGAATTTATTGTGGAAGATAATACACTGAGCACCAACACACCAACTAAAGAAACTTGGGGAATCAAAAATTCAACTATTCCTAAAGATATAATTTATTACAAGTATGAGCGAGATTATCCTCATCATGGAACAGGAAATTGGGTGCTGTTTTAATGAATTATTTGGAATCTTTAATTTATTCAATGGAATGGCTTGGTAAAAAAACTGATACTGTTTTTTTAGGCCAATCAGTTAAGTATAGTGGCAATGCTATTTATAACACATTAAAAACAGTCCCAGACGAAAAAAAACTAGAAACACCTGTATTTGAAGATTTGCAAATGGGATTATCAATAGGAATGGCCCTAGATGGATTTGTTCCTATTACATGCTACCCAAGATTTGATTTTCTAATATTAGCTTGTAATCAACTAATAAACCATTTAGATAAAATAAGACAAATGTCTAAAAATCAGATGACACCAAGAGTTATAATTCGAACTTCGATAGGATCAAAAAATCCATTAGATGGGGGAGTTCAACATACTCAAGATTACACAGAGGTTTTTAAGCTAATGTGCTCAGAAATAGACGTGGTAATGCTAGACGACCCGAAAGATATTTTTCCTAAGTTTCAAAAAGCATATGAAAGAAAAGATTCTAAATCTACTCTATTAATTGAGCATGGTGATTATTATAATGAAAAATAAATTCAATCTGCGGAGATAGTATGAAAGTTTTGATTACAGGCATTACAGGAAATGTGGGCAGTCACCTTGCAGATTATATTTTAGAAAACGAATCATCAGTAGAACTATACGGGATTGCTCGATGGAGAAGCCCTTTAGACAACATACAACATATAAAAGACAAGATAAATTTAGTTCTTGCTGATTTAAATGACTTGAATTCTATGATTAAAGCTATGGAATCCATTAAACCTGATATTGTTTTTCATTTAGCAGCTCAATCATTTGTACAATTTAGCTTTGCTGCACCAGCTGAAACTTTAAATACAAATATAATTGGAACATCAAATTTATTAGAATCTATTAGAGTTACAAAGTTAAATCCTAAAATACATATTTGCAGCTCATCTGAAGTATATGGGCAAGTTGAACAAGATGAAATTCCTATTACAGAAACCAACCCATTCAGACCTGCAAGTCCCTATGCAGTTTCTAAAGTTGCAGAAGATATGCTTGGTTATCAATACTACCTTTCCTATAATATGCATATAGTTAGAACAAGAATGTTCACGCATACTGGTCCAAGAAGAGGTGATGTATTTGCAGAAAGTTGGTTTGCAAAACAAATAGCATTAGTTGAACATAATGTGATTTCCAATCCTATAAAAGTAGGCAATCTAGACAGTATAAGAACGATTATGGATGTCAGAGATGCAGTTCGAGCTTATTGGGTTATGATGCAAAAATCTGAACCAGGTGAAGTTTACAATATAGGTGGAGATACAACAGTGTCTATAGAAGACATTTTAAATAAACTTATAGAATATTCAAATACAACAATAAAATTCGAAACTGACCCCTCTTTATTGAGACCCTCAGATGTAACTTTACAAATACCAAGTACTGATAAATTCAAGAAACTAACTGGGTGGGAGCCTAAGATCAGTTATGAGGATACTCTTTTAGATTTATTAAATTACCATAGATTAAAATTACAATGATAATATCAAGAACTCCATACAGAATATCCTTTTTTGGAGGAGGAACAGATTACCCAGATTGGTACCTTAAAAATGGTGGGAGTGTTCTTTCATCCACAATAAATAAGTATTGCTATATTACTGCGAAATATTCAACGAATTTAAATGAAACTCACCATAAAATTATTTGGACACATATTGAAAATGTATATTCATTCAAAGATATTTTACATCCTGCTGTAAGAGAAGGACTGCAGCAATTAAATTTAGATGAGTCAAAAGGGCTAGAAATATACCATAGCGGTGATCTGCCTGCTCGAACAGGTATAGGAAGTAGTTCTTCTTTTTGCGTGGGTCTGATCAACACTCTTTCAAATCTAGTGGAAAACCCTCTGAACAAGATGGATTTAGCACTTAAAGCTATCGAATTAGAGCAAGATATATTAAACGAAAAAGTTGGTTCTCAAGATCAAGTTGCAGCATCCTTTGGGGGATTAAATAAAATAATTTTTAATACAAATGGTTCTATAGAAGTAAAAAAAATAGATGTTTCTGACGAAGCTATAAAAACACTAAACAATAATATAGCTTTGTATTACACAGGAACAAGAATAGGAAGAAATTCCTCTGATGTCATATCTGATATGGTCAGTAACTTTGATTCTAATATCTCTCTTCTAACAGAATTAGAAAGTTTTGTTGACGAAGGGATAGCTTTGTTAAAAAAATCAGATATTACTAATTTTGGCAAATTGCTCAATGAATCATGGAAAATCAAGAAATCTTTAGGGAAAGAAATATCAAATAAACAAATAAATGATATATATGATATTGCAATGAATAATGGAGCTTATGGAGGTAAAATTTTAGGTGCAGGTGGAGCTGGATTTATAATGTTTGTAGTTCCAGAATCAAATAAAAAAACACTTAGAAGTGCATTAAACAGATATAGTGAAGTTTCTTTTGAATTTGAAAATACTGGCAGTTCTATTATTTTAAATTCTAAATAATACAATTATGAAAATAATTAATAAAACAGTGTACAAAAACAAATGGTTTCAAGTAATTAACAAAAAGTATAAAAACGAAAAAAAGAATTACTATGTTTTAAATATTCCTGATAGCTCAGTTATTCTGCCTATCACAAAAAATAATGAATTTATTATAATCAAGCAATTCAGAGAAAGTTTAGATAATTATAGTCTGGAATTACCAGCAGGTTTTATTGATGAAAATGAAACTCCACAACAAGCAGCTGAAAGAGAATTATTTGAAGAAACAGGATATATCTCAAAAGAATTTATTTACCTTGGCATAGGCAGGTTAATGATAAATCGTACTAATTCTGTCCAGCATCTTTTTGCTGCAAAAAACATTAATCAAAAATCTAAACCAAAAGAAAATATAGAAGTTTTAAAAATTAGCCAATCAAAATTATATGATATGATCTCAGAAGATAAGTTCGTTCAATTATCTGGGCAAGGATTAATACTTAAATACTTAATACAAAACAAATCAATATGACATACAAGTTTAATCAAGAATTAACAAATTTAATATCAAACAAAAAAATTATTATCACTGGAGGAACTGGGTTGATCGGCAGGCAAGTAGTAGATTTACTTTCTGAATTCAATTGTAAAATAACATCCGTATCTATGGACAAACTTAAACTAAATAATAAATGTGAATATATTTATGGCGACTTAACAGATTTTGATTTTTGTAAAAAAATAACACAAGGATTTGATATAGCTATACATACAGCAGGAATTAAAGGATCTGTTGATGTGACAAAAAAGAAACCTGCTAGTTTTTTTGTACCTATGCTTTTAATGAATACCAATTTTTTAGAAGCTTGCAGGATCAACAAATTAAAACATGTAACATTTACAAGTTCTATTGGAGCTTATAGTGCTAGTGAAATATTTGTAGAGAGTGATGAATTAGATTTAAATCCTCCAATGGATTCTTACCCTGGATGGGCAAAAAGAATGGCAGAAATGCAAATAAAAGCCTACAAAATACAATATAACATTGATTCATTTTCAATAGTAAGACCAGCCAATGTATATGGACCAGGAGATAATTTTGATCCGAATAATGCCATGGTAATTCCTTCTCTAATAAATAAAATCATCAGGGGAGATAATCCTGTGAAAATTTGGGGAGATGGGAAAGCAGTTAGAGATTTTATATACAGTAAAGATGTAGCTTATGGAATCCTCTTATCTTTAATAAGCAAAAACAAATTTTCTTACTATAATTTGGGTAGCGGAATTGGAATAACAATAAAAGAATTAGTTGAAACATTAAATGAAATTATTGATTTTAATTATGAATATGATGTGTCTAAACCTTCTGGAGCACCAAAAAGAATTATGGACGTTAGTAAATCAAAAACAGATTTGAATTTCACACCTAAAACTACCCTATTTAATGGACTTGAAGAAACTATTAATTGGTTTAGTAAAAATAAAGAAGACTATTTACATAAACAAAATTATTTTCTAGATGAATAAATTTAAAGTAGAAAAAACAAAATTATCTAAGGTATTAAAAATCACCCCACCTACGATTTTCAATGATTTTAGAGGAAGTTATATAGAAACATATAATGAATTGATATATAACCAAAATGAGATCAAAACAAAATTTATACAAGATGACATATCGACTTCAAAACAAAATGTATTAAGAGGTATCCACGGTGATAATAAAACATGGAAACTTGTTTCTTGTTTATATGGAAGTTTTTATCTTGTTGTAGTCAATTGGGACAAAGATTCAAGTGAATACCAACAATGGATTTCATTTGAAATGGATGCTTCAGATCAATTTCAAATATTAATTCCTCCAAAATTTGGGAATGGACATCTTGTGACTTCAAAAGAGGCAATATTTCATTATAAACAATCTACTTTATATGATAGAGATTCCCAATTCACCATTCATTGGAACGATCCAAAATTAAATATTAAATGGCCAATAAAATCGCCGATACTTTCCAAAAGAGATAAAAATGAATAATACTTTATTGAATAAAAATATTTTAGTATTAGGAGGAAGTGGGTTTGTTGGTTCAAATCTGTTGAATAAATTAACAAAAATATCTAAAAATCTAACAGCGACATACAACTCTAATAAGCCGAATTATCAACATGAAGATATTAATTGGATAAAAATCAATCTGACAAAATCAACACAATACAAAAATTTAATGGAAAACAAGGATGTAGTTTTCATATGCTCAGCTTACACAAAAGGAGCTTCTGTTATTGTAAATTCTCCAATGGATTTAGTTACACCAAATATTGTTATGAATTCTTATATTTTAGAAAATTGCTATAAATATGGGGTGAAAAAAGTAGTATTTATAAGCAGTTCTGTAGTTTATCCTGATATCGAAGAAAGCTTAGTTGAATCATACGCATATGAAGGAAATCCTCCCGAAGTATATTTTCCTGTGGCATGGATGAAGAGGTACTCAGAAATTTTATGCAAAACTTACAGCACCAAAATTAACAATGGTTTCTCAAGCTTGGTAATCAGACCTTCTAACCTTTATGGGCCTTATGACAATTTTCATCCTAAAGAATCTCATGTGATTCCATCTTTAATTAGAAGAGTTGTAAATAAAGAAACCCCTTTCAAAATTTGGGGCAATGGAGAAGATAGCAGAGACTTTATTTATATTGACGATTTTATAGAAGGGGTTATTAATGCAACAAATCTTGATGAACAATTTATGGATATCAATCTTACCACAGCAAGTAATAGTACAATAAATGAAATTCTTGAAAATATATTTGAAATAGAAAATTATTATCCGGATGTAATATACGACTTAAGCCAACCTCAAACTATTAAAAAGAGGCTACTAAATAATGACAAAGCAAAATCTGTAATTGAATTCAAAATAAATACTACAATAAAGTCTGGATTAGAAAAAACAATAAATTGGTATAGAGAAAATGAGCAAAATTAATCTAACTAAAACAATTAGCTTTATTTTAGTTACAAAAGACAGACCAGACTTAGCGCTTCAGGCAATAGACAAAATTAAAAATATCATAACTGAAAAAGATGAATTGATATTAGTTAATGGAGGAAAGGATGATATTAATCATCCTTTAATTACTAAAACAATAAAAGAGAATGATAACAGCCCTGGCCATGCAATAAATAAAGGTATGATGGCTGCCAGTGGTAAATATATTCGTACAGTATCAGATGATGACACAATTAGAAAAAAACAATTTTATGACGCAATTAAAGTATTAGATGAAAATTTATCAATAGATTTTTTAGTTTGTGGAGGGGTAAGAGAAAGAGTTGATGAAATATACCCATTTTATATACCTAAGGGAGCAAATTACGGACAAAATATAAATGATATTGCGAAATACGGAGCATGCGGGCAGGGATTTATATTTAGAACAAGTTCATTACCTTTAATAGGTTTACACCCAGTTGGATTAGCATCAGACGTAGAATATGTAATGCAAGCAATATCTAATGGTGGAACAGTCAAATTTTGCAGGATAAACTTATTTCATCACCCAATTCATGAGGACAGTGTGACAATAAAACAAAAAACTGAATGGCAAAAAGATTTGTTTAATATTTACTCCAAATATGGGATAAATACTAATGAAAATTCATTTGTTAAAAATATATTAGTAAACGTTGCGAAAAAAATATTTCCAACAATATATGCTAATCGGCAAAAGAAATATAGTAAAAGAATATTTAATGCAGATTTGCTAAATGAGAATTCGCCTTTATGGGATAAAGGATTTAGTTAAAACAGTATTTCATTTATCTTTGTAATCATGTCGTTATAATCATCAAATTTGACGCATTCCATTCTGTTTTTTATATAATAATCATGGAGCTTGCCTGTCGCAAAAACATAATCAGAACTTAATGAAGAATTTAGATCAGTTAAGCTATCCCCAAAATATATAATTTTAGAATATTGTTTTTTATGATATTGCGTGTAATTATTTTTAAATTCTGATCGAATAACCTTACCTTGAGGATCAAAATATTTAATCTCAATTCCATCATTTACAAATTCAGAAGACCCTGAATGCAAAGATAAATTGTCAGAATCTATTCCTAGCGTTTTCAAAGAAGATTTTATATAAAAATCAACTCCGCTACTTACAATTTTATAATCTATTTTTTGATCTTGTATGTAATTATAAAATTCTGAAAAACCAGACCGGAATTGCACATTTTTCTGCACAAATTTATCCAATTCAGTTTCAGAATAATTTAAATATCTAAAACTATAAATGTTACTCTCTTCAACAGAAATGTTTCCAAGCCTATAATTTTTATATATAGAGTCCCAATCACTTGGCCCAAATTTGTCATGAATTTGCTCACTAACATTCCCAATGGTTATTGTATTATCAAAATCTGATTGTATTAATAAGGGTTTTTTATTACTCATAATTTAGACAATATAGTATGAGCCAAATCTTCAGCTGTTAATTTATGATAATGCAATGCATCTAAGTTAGACCCGTTAACTGGGATTTCTGAAATGCCCACGTTTATAATAGATTTATTATTTACCTGGGTATTTATGTAACTTCCCATACCAGTAAATACCATATGATCTTCAACAGTAAATATGTGATCAATTCCCGTTGTAACATTATAAAACCACTCTTTGTCAACATAATTCAACCAAGGAAGATTAATCACTTTTGCATTTATGTTTTTCTTGGTTAACAATTTAGAAGCTTTAATACATTCATTTAACATGTATGGATTATATGTAAATAAAGCTATGTCTACTCCATCTTCAACAACATAACCTTGCCCATAAATTAGCTTCGTTTCAGAATTCATGTATGGCATTTCTTCAAAAGGTATACTAGTTAATCTTATAAAAGTACTTTTTGAAGAAATATTAAGTGCATAATCAAATACATTGGTGAGATCATCCAATGATCCTGGGTGAAAAACATCCATATTTGGGATATTCCCCATTAATCCTATGTCTCTGACACTTTGATGGGAATGTCCTGGTCCAGATGGTAGCAGCCCGCAAAGTCCAGAAACATAAATTATTTTAGATTTTTCAGTTGCATTATTATATATTTGCTCATTTGCCCTAGTTGTTAAAAATGATCCAAACGAATGTACAATAGGAATAAAATCTTCTAAAGCCATAGTCCCTGCCTGAGAAACCATATCCTGTTCTGAAATACCACATTCAATATATTTTGATGGATAAGACTTTTTAAATTTAGTTAATCCGTGATCTTTCATAAGATCACCATCCATAATTATAATTTTTTCATTATTTGCGTGTTTTAACAATAAATTGGAATAATGATCTATAAAACTAATATTATTTTTGTTTGTCATTTCATTTTTTTCAGAATATGTTTCAAAAATAATACCGGATTCTCCAAAATCAGATAATTTCGCATTTAATAATACAGTTAGTTCATTTAGTGCAAAAGAATACTCTTCATGATTTAATGCCCCACTATGATACGGGTATTCATAATCTGGTTCTTGAATTTTCATATCTGCATGCATAAACGAAACTCCATAACCTTTTATAGTGTTAGCAATGATTACTTTTGGTTTGTCTTTTACCGATTTAAAATTTTCCATTGTTGAAGATATTTGGAGAAAATTGTGTCCATCAATTTCTTCTACAATGCACCCAAAAGATTCAAATTTTGCTTTCAGATCTCCGTTAGACGAAGTTAAATCTACCCAATTATCAGATTGAATCTTATTATTGTCAATAATTATATACATTTCTCCCATAGATTCATTACTTGCAGATCTTAACGATTCCCAAATTTGGCCTTCTTGTAACTCGCCATCTCCAAGTAAAACAATAACATTTCTATTTACATTCTGTAATCTGGCCGAATTGATAAATCCTTTAGCTTTTGAAATTCCCATACCCAAAGATCCTGTATTAGTTATTATTCCTGGGGTTTCTATATCTGGATGTCCAGGTAATCCGTTCAACATTCTTAAATTATGAATTGTGTCAAAATCAATTAAATCAAAAATACTCATAATTGAATAAATTCCAGGAGCATCATGACCTTTTGAAGAAAAAAACAAATCTTCATTCTTAGCATTTGTTATTTGAAAGTTTAAAAAAATATAACTCAATAAATCCATACTGCTAAATGATGTGCCTATATGGCCCGATCCTGCTTTATTGATCATATACAATGTGTTAATTCTTGAAATCAAAGAAATTAATTCTGCTTTTTGCAATTTACTAACTTCAATAGACAAGATTCTTATCAGTTCATTTTTGGGAATATAACTTAATTTATTAATCATTAATATTTTCTTGTGTTTTATAAGGTTTTATTTTAATTTCAGGTAAAGATGCTAATTGATTTTGAATTATTGTTTCAGCAACCAGCCAGTCAATTTGGTTGTTAACATCTATACCTTCAAAATCTTCAGTAAAAAATGGTGCGATCGTATTTCCTGAAATAGTCTTATATTCATATACAGAACTTTTTTTTACTATTTCCAAACTAGCATTCTGAACGAAAATTTCAGGTAAAGAAGAATATTGCATACTATGAAAAGGTTGATTATATTTATTAGATTTTGTGTTTTGATTAATTATAGGATTTATAAATTTCCCATCATAATCCCACATTTTATAAGGATGCTGGCCACATAGTTCAACTGCCCTCAATGAGTCAATATCATCTTTGTTCAAAATAAATTCGTTCCATGCTCTTTTCAAAGTAGATTCATTTCTAAAAGGACTTGTTGGCCTTAAAATAGAAACATATGAATAATTTAACTTTAATTCATCAAGTTTATTCAATGTGAAATATAACCAATCAAAATCTGGGGAATTATCTGTTGCATATTCTGCAGGTCTTAAAAAAGGTATTTCAGCACCATAATACTTAGATATATCAGCAATCTCCTGCGAATCAGTTGATACAACTACAGAATCAAAAATATTCGAATTTAAAGCTGAACAAATAGTATATGAAATCAAAGGGTGATTTGCTAAATATTTAATATTTTTATTTGCGATTCTTTTTGAACCTGATCTTGCTGGAATCAAAGCTATAACTCCATCATTTACCATGCACTAAATCCTCCGTCAATAACTATATCTGCACCAGTTACATAGCTGGAACTATCAGATAATAAAAAAATTAAAGCTCCGCTAAAATCATTAGTGTTTGCCATTCTTCCCATTGGTACTTTGTGGATATATTTTTTAACAAATTCTTTATCTTGATTATTATACACTCCACCTAAAGTCATAGTATTAACCCTAACATTATTTCTAGCCCAATAAGTGGCTAGGTATTTTGTTAAGTTTGCTAGCCCTGACTTAGAAGCTCCATATGCAAATGGTTTAAAAAATTTTTCTCCGCTATTGTCGATATGTGAATACAATCTTTGATCAGGAGACAAATTTCCATACAAAGAATTAATATTAATTATAGATCCAGAATTATTTTTGGCCATTTCTGATCCGATTATTTGTGAGCAGTAATAAGATCCTTTCAAATTTACTTCCATAATGTTATCCCAATCACTATCAGAAAAATTTTCAAAGCTTACATTAGATTGAGCATTTGAATTGGGAGGAGAATCAAGTCCTGCATTGTTAATTAATCCAAAAGGGCTTCCCCAATCTTGTTTCAAAGTTTCTAAACAAGATTGGATTTGATCCTTTTTAGTAATATCAATTTTGAAATATCGCAAGTTACTATTTGATTGTTTTTCGTCAGCTAAAATATCTAAAACAACCACTTTCGCTTCACAATCTATTAACGTATTAGTAAATTCTGTTCCTAAGTTACCAGAACCTCCTGTGACTACAATGATCTTATCTTTTAGTGAGAAAATATCTTCCATAATTATTACCGATTATAAATTATAAGTTAATGGTGGAATTTTGATCCTTTCAAAATAATCAATTACTTCTCGAACAGCGCCATTTCCTCCAGAATTTTTTGTAACATATACCGAAGATAATTTTTTATTTAGTTCATCAAATACGTCACTACTAGAATCAGGAACAATAATTGGCATCCCAACATGTAATAAACATTCCATATCATTAATATCATTGCCTATAAAAGCAATGTCATCTAAATTTATGTGCTTTGTCTTTGGGTGAGTACCTAAGTCTTTAAGTTTATCGCCTGATGTATGATGATCAATTTTGATTTTCTCACATCTTTTAGTGACAGTAGGATTTGTTTCACTTGAAAAAACAATATAGGGAACTTTATTTAGTTCAAAATTTTGCCTTCTATTTGCTTTAGAAATACCCATACTGTCATACTTGGAGTTCTTGATAATTTCCTTTCCATCTTCGGTTGTATAAACACTATTATCTGTAAAAACGCCGTCAAAATCAAAAACAACAATTTTAATTTTTTTTGCAATAGATTCCATCTGTTTAGATCCAAACATTTTGAAATTTTTACTATTTAACAAATTTTCATTCATATGCTAACTAACATGGTCTGTATGTAAATTTTCATCTTTGGATATAGATACATTAATTTTTTTCCCTATAAAAAGATCTATATCATGAGGTGGTGTTCCATCACCTGGTATTTTAATAGCTATATCATTTTTTTCTAAAACAGTACCTTTATTTAAATCACGAGAAGCCACTAATTTTTTTCTTAGCTTAAACATTGCGGGTTTTTCATTCTCAAGTAATTTTTTTTCTCCATCACCCATTGCTGATTTTGTTCTATTTAAATCTCTAACTAATTTTTTTAATCCAACAGGCTCTAAAGAAAAAGGTTGATCAGTTCCTTTCATTGATCTGTTTAGAGTAAAATGCTTTTCGATTATTCTTGCGCCTAATACGTATCCAACTAAAGCTAAGGCTATTCCACTCTGATGATCTGAAAGTCCAATTATATTATCTCCAAACTCATCCATATAAGTATTAATTACAGATAGATTCATATCGGAAGGATCAGCAGGATATACAGAGCTACATTGAAGTATGGAAATTTGGTTTTTATATTTGCTAACTTTATCATAAGCTCTTTTAACATCTTCTAAGCTTGATCCTCCTGTACTGATAATCATAGGCTTACCAGTAGATGCAATATACTCTAAAAATGGAGTGTTAATAATATCAGCTGATGCAGTTTTATATGCCGGCAAATCAAATTTTTCAAGAAAATCTACACTGGCAAAATCAAAAGGAGTAGCAAAAAACATAATCTGATTTGATTTTGCAAATTCAATCAAATGGCTATATTCGTCATATCCAAATTCCAAATACTCTCTATGCTCTCCATAAGTTTGTGCAAAACTATTTGAGTTTACATATGGCATATCAAACATTGTTTTTGTAAAAAGCTCTTGATTGTTTCTTTTCTGAAATTTAACAGCACTAGCACCTGCTTCTTTAGCTGACAAAATCATCTTCTCAGCAATATCTACTTTACCCATATGATTTGCTCCGATTTCTGCAACCACAAAGCAGTCAGAGTTTTGATTTATTTCATTTCCATCTATTACAAATTTTCGTCCCATTATTTTCCTTCTTACGTATATACTTATTTTATAAATCTAACATACTTAACATAATACATATTAGGGTGTTTTTATATTAAAAAAATTTTTTAACCCATTGCCTTGAATCCGTTTGCCAATTTCCTATAATTGTGACTAAAACTGAAAAAAAAATTATTTTCATATCCAAACATAAAGATTGATTTTTAATATATAACAAATCATATCTTAATTTATTTTTGGGCAAAGTATCATAAGACCCTAATAATTGCGCTAATCCTGTTAGTCCTTGAGGAGCATTTAATCTTTTTTCATAAGGAAGATTTCTTTTTAAAAATTTTTTATATAATTCAGGTCTTTCTGGCCTGGGGCCCACAATACTTATATCACCTCTTAGAATATTAATTAACTGAGGAATTTCATCGATAGCATATTTACGTATAAATTTTCCGGTCTTTGTTAATCTTGGGTCATCCTCTTTTGATGCCCATATTGCTCCAGTTTGTTGTTCAGCATTCTTAATCATAGATCTAAATTTAAATAATTTAAATTTTTTTTTATTTTTGGCATATCTATCCTGTGTATAAAATATTGGATAACCGTCTTCAAAAAACAAGAAAATTACTACTACTAAAATGACAATTAACAAAATTGGCATTAATAAAGTAAAACCTATAATCAGAAAACTTAAATCTATTGATCTTTTAATCATATATTAACCATTATTCGTATTAATCTAAGATACAAATGTTAATAAATTATTAAAGATAACATACCAAAGCCTTTATTGGCATTCAAACTTATTGTAGCCTAATATAGTTTAAAAATAGATATATAAGAAATATGTCCGATAAGAAGCAATTTAAATTAACTAAATATACAAAATCAGGTGGCTGAGGTTCTAAATTCTCAATTGAAGATTTAGGTAAAATCTTGAGCTTATTTAATTTGGAAAACAAAAATCCAAATATTCTTGTGGATTCTTCTCATAAGGATGATGCTGCTGTGTATAAATTGAATGAAAATCAATGTTTGGTACTGACTGTTGATTTTTTTCCTCCAAATGTTGATGATCCGTTTACATATGGAGAAATAGTTGCATCAAATTCAATGAGTGATATATATGCAATGGGGGTTGATCCAGTAATTGGCTTAAATATTGCAGCATTTCCAAAAACATTCCCAAAAACAGTCATACAAGATATACTTCGTGGATCACAGTCCAAATGCGATGAAGCGGGGCTAAGTATAATTGGCGGGCATACTATTTATGATTCCGAACCAAAATACGGAATTGCAGCGATAGGTATCACAAATTGCAATCAAGTAATCACCAATAATAGTGCAAAAGAAAATCAAGCAATAATATTAACCAAACCACTTGGAACAGGAATAGTAAACAATCTAATTATGGATGACAAATCAAATGTAGATAGCAATATAATCAAAGATGCTGTCGAATCTATGTCTATGTTAAATAAATATGCAAAAGATATTATGGTTAAATATGGAGCTAGTTCATGCGTTGACATAACAGGCTACGGGCTGCTTGGTCATGTGTATAACCTTGCATTAAATAGCAATATTAACTGTAATATTAATATAAAATCTGTACCTGTGATAAATAATTTAGATGATTATATAAATTCAAATATTTCTAGTGGTACAAAGTCAAATATAGAATTTCTAAATAACAAATTAAATTCATTTAACAAATTAGATAATAAACAAAAAATCATTTTCAGTGACCCTCAAACTTCTGGCGGATTGCTATTTACCGTAGACAAATCAAAATCAACAGATGTCATAAAGGAACTTAGCGCAAAACATAGCAAAGCTTCTTTAATTGGGGAAACAGAAAAATTAACAAACAATGAATTCATTAAATTTAGCTAAATAATGTATATTCAAAAAATACAAGATTTTATTCTGTATAGCCTTTCGAAAACATATCAAAATGTCGATTTGAAAACCATAGAAAACGACGGTCCAATAGTTCAAAAATCACCAGATTCAATCAAATCTGACTTTGGATCTAGCTTGGCATTAAGATTAGCTAAATTATTAAAAAAACCACCAATAGAAATAGCAAACAATTTAAGTACATTTTTAAATAAAAACAAACCTGATTTTATAGATGAAATAACAGTATTAAAACCTGGGTATATAAATTTTTCTATAAATAAAAAAGATATTGCTTCAAAATTAAAAAATATAGCTTTAGAAGTGAATACTTTGAAAAAACATTTTGATAAACAAAGTGAAACAATTCAAATTGAATTTGTAAGTGCGAATCCGACTGGGCCTTTGCATGTAGGCCACATAAGGGGAGCTGTTTATGGAAGCGCTCTTTCTAAAGTGCTGAGTTTTTACGGATATAATATGAAAAATGAATACTATGTTAATGATGCTGGAAATCAAATCACAGAATTTGGTGAAAGTATATTAAATAAAATATTAAAATCCAATAAAGATGATACTTCGGATTCTTACAAAGGCGAATATATATTAGATTTGGCAAATGATATACAAAAAGAATTAAATTTAAATTCAAAAAACTTAACTAAAGAAGTAACTAAAATTGGAATAAATAAAATGCTAACTTCAATAAAAAATGATTTGTCTAAATTGAACGTTAAATTTGATGAATGGTTTCATGAAAGTCAATTGTTTAAAGACAAAACTTTAGATGAAGTAATTAAAAAATTAAATGAAAAAGAATTTATTTCACAAAAAGAAGGTGCCACTTGGTTTTTGTCAAAAAAATTAGGTGATGACAGAGATAATGTATTAATAAAAAAAGATTCATCGCATACATATTTCTTTTCAGACATTGCAAATCATTATAATAAATTTTTTATTAGAAATTTTAATAAGGTTATAAATATTTGGGGTGCTGATCATCAAGGTCATATAAAAAGAACTAAATTAGCAATGGAATCACTTGGAGTAGAGTCTGAAAATTTGATAATTAAAATTTCACAAATGGTTACAATAAAAAAAGGTACCGAAATTGTTAAAATTTCAAAAAGATCAGGTGAATACGTTACACTTAGTGAAATAGTGGAAGAAGTTGGAAGTGATGCTTGCAGATATTTCTTTTTGTCAAAATCTCCTGATACACAGTTAACATTTGATATTGAATTAGCAAAAAGCCAAAATTCAAGCAATCCAATATTTTACATACAGTATGCTCATGCAAGATTAATAAAATTACTAGAAAGCGCAAAAAAAGCAAAAATCGAAGTAAATAAAGATTCAAAAATTACTATTGATTCAGAAAAAGAGTTGGAAATCGGGAAAAAAATACTAGAATTTCCAGAAATGATTGAACAAATAGTTAAAGAATTAGAGCCTCACCACATAACTAGATATTGCTTGGAATTAGCATCTCTATTTCATTCGTATTATCAATCAGAAAAGATAATCGACGATTCAGATAATGAAATTTCTGAATCAAAGATATTATTTTGTAACTCTGTGTTGAATACAATTCGCCAATGTTTAGATTTAATGATGATTTCAGCGCCAAAAAAAATGTAAGTTATTCAAAGCCACCTTCTTTTTTGTACATTTTAGTTCGTCTTACATAACTTAAAGCATTTTTTTTAACCATATCTAAATGTTTATCTGAGATCGTTGATTTGATTCTAGCCGGAGTGCCAAGAACAAAAGAAAAATCTGGGATAACCATATTAGGGACTACAGTTGAAGATGCACCTATAAGGCAATTATTCCCAACTTTAACTCCATCATTAATTACAGATGCATTAGCTAACATTACATTATCCCCAACAGTTGTTGCATGACACATTACCATATGTCCCATGGTAACTCCGTTACCTATATATACATCCTCATCGCCGTGAACAATAGAGTTATCTTGAATATTAGTGTTATCGCCTATTACAATCTTTCCACTATCAGCTCTTAATATTACTCCAGGCCATATACTGGAATTCTCACCAATTTCAATATCACCGATTAGGTACGAAAATTCACTAACAAAAGCCGAAGAATGAATTTTTGCTTTCTTGCCATTAAATTCTTTTATCATGTGTTCCTCAGTTAATAATATAGATATTTTAAGTTTTTATTTTATCAAAAATCAGACAGATATCAAAAATTGTCAAATAATCCTAATATTGTGAATAAAATAAATGTCAGGAATATTGACTTTCTACTATTTGTTAACTAACATTCTTATTTCATTCGCTCTTTAACAACTGTATAGTGACGAAAACACGTTAATTTACTAGAGTTTGATTCTGGCTCAGGACGAACGCTGGCGGTGTGCTTAATGCAT